>Ga0209780_1003562_pt1:0-7500 | contig 11683 bp, 8 predicted proteins | sample WorMetexBAHAMAS2_FD_187384 | JGI IMG/M metagenome (GOLD analysis project Ga0209780, IMG submission 187384) | Marine gutless worms symbiont microbial communities from Max Planck institute for Marine Microbiology, Germany - Inanidrilus exumae... | ecosystem: Host-associated > Annelida >... | reverse complement strand
TCATCCGCCTTTATGGCGCTTTGAATCAGTGAAGGTCAAACCCAATAAAACTAGACTACGACCGACATCGGCCGGATAGCCGGCTTAACAGTTAACAGTCAGCATTTTGACCGACTAGATCAGTATGCCAGCAGTCCTGGCAACAGGGCATACTGTTACGCAAAACTCGCTGTTTCTCCCGCAGGCCAATTACTGTCCACGGAGGGATATCTCAATAACCAATGCAGCTAGGATCACCAAACTTGACACAGACATGTTCCACCGTAAGCCTTGGAAATTTATTCATTTCGGGGTCGAAAGGTCAAAGGTCAAGGTCACGAGGCACAAAAAAACTGTGCCGTCGTGGTTTTTGCGCTCTTGCGAGTGCTGGTTTCTTCTCGTTAGAGACTGCGAGAGACGGACCGAGAACGATCAGCTCGATGTCGGCGGAGTCGGAGCCGTGCTCGTTGCTGACGGTGATGGTGTACTTGGCAGTGTCCTTGCGCTGCGCCTCCCGACATATGATCGTCGACACGTACTCAGCATTGGCAACCTTCATGTTCTCACCGATCGACTACAAAACAACCGGACATCGTTGTAACGTGTTTCGCTTAAAACAGTCTCCCACTCATCTTTTGTGACTTTAACTTTGTATAAGATCCACAAAATACGCAAACTCGTTAAATGTTTATTTGGTACTGCAGAATTTGCTTTTAAAAATGCAACACGAGCAAACAGCATTTCAAATTTGCCTACATTAAGAGACTAGCGTACCATAGCAGCAAATATAACCTATTAAGTTTAGATGCAGAAAAAATTATTATTAAATCATCAAATTAGTTGTCTATCAGTGATAGGATAAGCTACGAACACAATAAAAATGTAGATAAAGAAGTTAAATCTTAAGCATTTCAACTCATTAAACCGAATAAAATGTGAAAACTAAGTAGCCCGAGTAGGCCTACATATAATTAGTATTACGTTTAACTGACACTGCTATTACCATCACTAATATTACCATATTCATTGTTATATACTAAAAACAATATGATAAGCAAGAGGTTCAACTGCTGCAGTGGGCCGCGCGACGCTCGATATTATTTGAAATCTTGTCAACAGCTGCATAACAGTACAAGGCCTCTGATTCATTCCACTGAATGATTATGGCGCTTAATCAAATTTTATTACTTACTTAATTGTTTATTACTTATAAGAAATCGGATTCAAAAGATTGCAGTAGAAGAATAAACTTGAAAGACACTGTATTCGATAAATCATACGTCACTTCCGTGCTGCCATTTCGATACAATACCGACGTGTGATGGACAGACGGACAGGGAGACAGGAACCATAGCACATACCGCGATAGTATAGCGTCGCGCGGTAAAAATAAAATTACACATCGACGACGATACTTAAATAGCAGACGTACTCCCCGCCAACCGACTGCCTGATATCAGGCTATGTTTTGAATATGTCACTCCGACTTTGTCCTCGGGCGGTCAGCAGGATTTGCAAAAATTGTGGACGGACTTGTTAATGAAATGACGATGATAATTAACAACAAGATAACAAGGCAATCGCCTTGATACAGGGACCGAACGACATGATTTTGAGTTACCAAAATTGTGGGTTCCGATCCGTTCTTGATTTTGCTTCAACAGAACTACTGGAGTTATCCGACGGCTCGTCGAGTAGTAAACAGACGCTTTCGCTTAACATCTCACTTTGGCGGCGGAGACATACAGTGCAATAATGTATACAAACTGTCACCGATAAATTGTCAGCTTAATTAAAGAAAGAAATCGACAACAAAGACAGTCGGCTATGAGCCCACCTTTTCGTCGGGCGTGAAAATGCTAAATCTGTCTGAGTCTCCGCTAAACGGCTGAAATCAGAGAAGCAACAACAGCATAGAGATGGCATCGCAGCTCATGCACGACATAGAATGCAACAACGCAATGTTACGCTGCGCAGATTAAACAAAACAGTATTATACTCAAAATAAAGGGAAAATTCACAAACTGACTACAACATATTACATAATAACAAAACAAAACTGTGTTAAAGTAAACAAGTCTCCAAAGTAATTTGGCAAAAGGCCGCATCGCCGACTTGTCACCCCTCGCGGTTGCGAATGGATTCGTGCGATCTTGATTTCTTCTAACACATGATTCCTTGGACCCACATGAGTCAGCCCCCAAACGGCATCTCGATCGATTCACCCGTTTTTGCACAGCTCAGCCGTGTTTCCAACACACAGACACGCAGACCACGCTACGTGCAACATCTGTAGCCATAGACCGCATCTCATGCACTGCATGCAGGCGATGCGGCCTAAAATGGTTCACAGTTAAGAACAAAACTTGTGCTTGTGTTGCGTTTAAATAACTAACAAACTTTCTTTTACAGTTAACCTAAACTTAATCAAAAAAGCTTTCTATCCCTCGATGTACATCGTGTTTACAGAAAAAAAGATCGCTACTGGTACATTTTATTTCATATTTTTTTCAACGAATTGCAAATTGATTCCATGATAGTTAAGGTACAATGCAAAGACAATTTGAACAATGAGCTTCGTTCTGATGTGACGTCCAATGACAGCTGCATGCAGTTATTATTAAAATTTTATCACAATTCCGTGAAATCTTTAAAAAAACTCAGTGCAACCTGAAGATTGTTTTTACAGTAGTTAAGGAATCAAGATGTTTTGGCACAAATGTCACGCGAGCGAAATTACACGGTACCGGAGCATTTCATCACGAGGGTCGTGTATCAGCATCATCAACATTATCATCATCGTCATCATCATTTGCAATGCGGCAAGTACAGAATAAACAAAAGTGCATCATGTGAGTTAATAAAATAAACAAAACAGAAAAGTTAAAACAGTTAATGTGCATTAAACGCTTAATGAAATGAGTTTACAGTAGCTTCCTGAAGTCGGCGGGGTATGATTCAGCAGGGTGTGATTCAGGATCAACGTTAGCAGACACTTATTTAGTTATAATCCGTTCCGTAATTGACTTCGTGACAAATAAATTTATTTTCAATTTCCATATCACCATGAACTCACTAAAGTGAATGCTTCATAACCTTTCTAACCAAAGCAATCTTCCCAAAGTCCACTAAACAGGCGACACACCGCAGCTGTACTTAGTATCTTTAAAATTAAATGCTATCATCTAAAGATTACAGACTGAAGACTAGTTAGACTAGTTAACTACTAATATATTTGGTGTCTGTCAGTGTGTGTATTATTAATGACAAAAAACAATGGAATCTGACTAAGCGATATAACTGTCAGTTAACATTTTTGATTTCTGGCAGCTGGTCGTGGCACCTTCATACAACGCCGACGACATCCCGAATAATTTGGGAAGCGCTGCATTGAGTCAAACGTATGTATTGCATTACGTTGCTTGAACTGAACTGGAAGGTCATGTTACAAGGATGTGCTTGTGACATACACATGGCCAACTTAGCTTCCTATCCTCAGCAGGATGGGAAGTGAGTACCGACCAAAGTGCGGTGATGCTCTGCGGCTGACAAATAAAGCAGGTATGACTCATTCCACCTGTAGATTAAACAGGTGCGTGGCAGGTAAGACTGCATGTTTCCTCGTGCCACATCTGAGATAGACTTCACTTCACCTCACGGGACAGAAGATGAAAGACCAAAGAAGCGATGAAAGGTTGTGTGGAGTACGATCTCGCGACACGGAAAAAACAATAGAATGAAAACAAATCAGTTTGGAAGATATCGTGACACAAACGGAAGAGCAAAGCGTGTCCAAGGCGACATCATCTAATGACTGTCTGACCTGACCTGACAAGTGGCGAGTGACAAGTTGCATGGAACAACAGTTTATAAATACTGTTATAGTTTTACCGAGTTGCCGGATTAGCCTTCTCAATTCACTCCCCTTCCATGGCGAAACGGCCCACTTGAACACAACTTGTAAGCTCCTGTGAAGCCCCAGCCGAAGTCAATTTTTGTGCATTCTGGAGGCCAAGATTACTGGACCTATGATTAAAATGCAAGACGTCGCTGACTAGGTGCTGGATGTTGCCCAAGCGGTGCTGGATCGCAGAGCGTGGATGTGGACAGTGCACAGAAATAAAAACGCTGTGAGGCGAACTGTTAAAAGGAACGTAACTTTCAAGCAGAGTAAAGGTCTGCCGTTCGCTAGCGCTTTATAACAAAACGTATTAGAAAACATAATCGCAGGTGGCGGCGTTATAGCGCTGTCGGTCAGATGTTCGCGCATGCAAGATACCTTGCCCGCTTTCTTCCAAGTCGCCTTCGGCGGCGGTTCACCGATAAATTTGACCTCGACGTTGAACTCCTGTCCGCGCTTGAGCTGGTGGCTGTCCAGGAAACTGTCCCGATCAATTCGCGGTTTAACTGCAACACGTAGATTCATATGCCATTTCAAACCGTCAGTAAAGACTCTTCGTTTTATCTTTCTTTACTCTAACTGGTTATAGCGTCACAAGTCTATAACGTGTCGTTTGTCTAAGTGTGATACGTTAGCAGAAAATTTATAAGAAAAAAATTTAAAAATCGCCACTAAATAATTTATCAACTGTAGGTACAGAATAACAGATTTTGTACGGTTTATTCTGAGTGATTCCATCACGGTTTAAACGTTTTCCTTCAGTGCATATTATTAGAAATATGTTTGTTGTTTTAATCAATGTCTTAGCAACCTGTAAGTGGCATTTAGCCCTTTGTTGTTTATTAAATTTGAATAAATGCATGCAAAATATCGTTAGTTTCGCTGTTCGTTGTAGCAGGTATAGCGCACCTTTCCTGGCCTTGGTAAAGATGGATGCAGTAGGATCTGAGGCGTCGCCGGGACCTGCCGCGTTCACCGGAACCACACGGAACTCGTAGTCCTTGCCTTCCTCAAGACCCGGCACAATGGCCGTCGTCTCTTCCGGTGGAACCATTCCCACCTAGCAGTCCAAGTCATCGAGCTATCGTATTTATCTCTTTAAATTTCATTTTGATGAAAATTAATACGAAACATAAAAACAGTCGGTGAATCAAACCAACGCCAAGGCTGATCACACCATGAATACAGTGGTAGTGGTCATGTACATTTCACCCGTGTTCACTAGGTGTCACAACATTTTACGCTATTTTAGACGTATTTCAGGTACCTAGATACATTCACCCCAAATCAAGTCGAACGTTTCACGTCTCCCAAACTCTACTTGTCCAACATTTTTAATGAAAATTCATCCACAACTTTTTCAGTAGGTCTAATCTTAATAACAAGAAGAAAACAGAGATTAAATACAACCTAGCCTACTTGCCGGGCATAACAGGAAAGTTGTAAAAAGTAATAATAAAAAATAATAATAATAACTAAGACAACGTTTTTGGTGCTATTGTTATGGCATGCTATTGCAATAGTTCCCCTGGTTCATTTGATGAATACAGACTTAGTGCCATGTGGTCACCAACCCTCACCGACTAGGGCTGTGAATCCAACTGCTTACTGCTGCCGTCCACATCCGCCATCGTCATTTATTATTATTAGTACTCAGCCCGAAAGTTGGCACTAAATGTCCGGGGTCATAGCTGCGGTTCTCACAAATAAACTATGACCAAGATCAGACGACGCACCTTCTCCCACATTCCGCCCTTCATCTTCTTCTCGACGACATACTTTGTCAGAGGACTTCCACCGTCGCTCTTCGGAGGCGTCCACTTTATCTCCGCTCGATCTTTGTCGTAGTCCACAACTTCAGGTCGGCCCGGTTTGCCTGGCGGATCTGTCCAACAAGAATCGCACGCGCGCACTCTACCGCTCTGAGATGTGCAAAATGTTGTAATTTCTCCGCAAAGCCTTAATCTTACGAACTGCGGATGCCTTTTTAAGAAAATAAAAATAAGTGTTGCATGCAAGACGCTTAAAAGGGGAATTTCTCCCTAAATGAGAGCAATTGCTCCCAAAATCAATAAATATTGTAATTTGTGAAAAAATTATCGTCCTAAATAATGATACTACGTAATATTTCGCCCTTGTATCAATAAAACATTAAGAACTAGCAACACAATGCGACATTTCCTCGAAAATTTTCAAAAACAAATTCATAGAAGCAGCTCCCAGACCCTATCTTACTGGACAGGAGACGCCCCTCATGCTTGGTTTGTTCTCTCGGTTGCTGCAATTCATTTTCCCCTCCGTAGAATCCACTGTGACAATGCAGAGACGTAGGATCGCGCCTACCTCCCCTATTGGATAATCCGACGGTGGTAGATAGTCAAATAAGAGAAGACGTGAATCTAATTCGCACAGACCGTAAGGATCCTTGGCGAGGATTTCGTTCTCGTTGACCAGCGGTTCACTCTCTCCCTCCGAGTTGACCGCCTTGACGCGGAACTTGTACTTCTTGCCCGGTTCCAGGCCGGGAACTCCGCACTGCGTGTCGCCCATGACCTTTCCGACCTTGACCCACTTCTGAGACTCCACGTCCTGCGCCTCGACGACATAGCGAAGGATCGGTCGACCGCCGTCGTCCAACGGAGGCTTCCAGTGCAGACGACATCGGTCGCGGTAGATGTCCTTGATCTCCAGCGGACCCTCCGGTTTCGACGGCTTGTCTGTTCCATGCAAATTTTTATTATTATATACAACTTTATTTCTCCATCACATGGTAACACAGAATAAGAAAACAAAATAATATTACTAACGAACAAACAAATAAGAATACAAACGAACAAACAAACATGAATACGAGCGCAAAAAAAGAATACGCAAACAAAGTTAAACGAGCGCAACACTAAACTCAGAAAGTTTTCTGTTTCACGATACCTAGTAATGAACCTAATAATCAACTGTTCCACGGGATGTATGCCAAAATATTTACAGATGTCACTGTATGTCTTTTGACATGGCTCCAAATATTTTATACACTATTTTATTTGCTGTAAACTAATGTAGTATTACTAGTTTTACTGTTAGGCCAATATTATTATCATTATCACTATTGTTATTATTATTGCTATCATTATTATTATTATCTTTAGTCTTTACTATTGGAATTTTCACTATCATCACCGTCACAGTCACCATGGTCTTCCTTGTCGACCTCAGATAAACCTCGCATCCATTACAATGGGGAACTTCACAAAAACATCTCCTGATCAACATGAGCAATGCAACTGCTTAAAAGTTGTTCCTTTGGAACCGAGCATTATTTTTTTCAGCAATCCTGCTAAATAATATTAATGTAAGATCTTTCGATCAATCCGCTGCAAAGATGCAGCAGGACACATGAAAGCTACATCGACGTGCGCTGGAACGTTACCAAAACGTCACACGAATATCATCACGCTGCAGTAACATTACGCCTCTCCCGCAATTTCCAGCAGTGAACAGTTTACCTATGACTTTGATGGTGATGGGGACGTTGACTTTTCCACTGGCATTTTCCAGCTCCAGTTCGTACTCGCCGGCGTCCATGCGGCGAGCCTTCTGTATCTGCATCTTGCACATCTCCGGCT
>Ga0209780_1003561_pt1 | contig 11683 bp, 14 predicted proteins | sample WorMetexBAHAMAS2_FD_187384 | JGI IMG/M metagenome (GOLD analysis project Ga0209780, IMG submission 187384) | Marine gutless worms symbiont microbial communities from Max Planck institute for Marine Microbiology, Germany - Inanidrilus exumae... | ecosystem: Host-associated > Annelida > Digestive... | reverse complement strand
TTATTTTATATCTTTCTCTTTTACGACCCGCCATTTTTGTATGTGTGTAATCTGGAAGAAAACTTATTGTTTTCCACTTTAAGTCTTGGCTCAGTTTTCAACGACTATGTCGTCTTTTACGGGGATATCAGTTTAATTTTGTAATCAGCAATCCGGGTTCAAATACGGTACTTGTGACTCTTCACAGCACATGTGCGATGCACGAAAGGGTTGAACAAAGCAGTTGATTAATAATAAAACATAATTCGCCCGGGGTTACGAATGAATAAAACCAAAAAGCGGCAGGGTAGAATATACGTAAAATTAAGCGGGTAAATAATTTGGGCCGCACAAAACCATCGGCAAGCCGCCATCCGACAACTAGGTTCTCACCTGGTCTTCAGCGCTGCAAGCCGGCACGGAGTCACTGTTACGAACAGAATATTTCACTTCCTGGTTTTCAGTTTTCACCAGCACACCGTCCGCGGAAATCTAATTTTCACCAGAATTTTTGCCCTGGGTGTTCAGCCGTGTTTCTTACGGGCGTACAACGGTAGCGGTTATAAGTCAGAAAAACATGCTACGTTATATGCTACACACTAATAGCACATTTAATAATTACTAGTGTATTACGTCAATTAGTGATTACTAATTACTTGCAATACATGGTGACAACTCGACAATAAATTTTCAACTTCCGAGAATGTGTTCTGTAAAATTACACAGTACTCAATTTAATACGTGTTATCATAGCAATGACAATGTGTCTGTTATCATTGTATGTAATGACTGAACATTTGCTCACTGTTTTTTTTTCTTCGTTTTTTTTTCTTGTTGTATATATATCTATGCTTGTTTTTCCGCATATTTTTCTGTCTACCACAAGTTGGTGAATAAAGATCTATATATATAAATCGCAATAACTGCAAACACGGCGCGCCCTAGCGGTCAGGCGTGCAGTCCTCTGCCCAGCGGCCTTTACGATGCAGCTAATAAATCCGTTCACAAAGTTACAGTTATCTCGCGAGTTCGGTAACAGCAGATAATAAGAAAAATACGCGTATGTTTAAGAGCAAAATCTGCTTAAACGAAAAACGGAAAGCCGCAACAACAACTATACAAAATACAGTGTCTACCACTACACATGGCCTATACCAGTGCTGCCACGCAGCGAATGTTGACGGCGACAGCCAGTTTGGCTTGAAAATGCCTATTCACGCCCCTTTTTGGGTGGTTTTTGGGGGATTTGACCCCCTAGATGAGACACAATATCAACCAATCTTACAAAAGTTTCATCTACTGATCATAGCGGTTCCAGCGGTATATTACTTATGCTGGTGTCTGTAGTAGTTCCCGAGAAACTGCCTGGACAAAAAAGGTGTTACGAAGAAGCAGAAGAAGAACATGAATTTTTTGGCGGTTTTGACGTCTTTTTAAAGTAACCCCACATGACTATTTGCAACTTTTTTGATGTCTATGTGTTCATTCTGTGGAGGACAGCACACCGATACTAATATGTGATCCATTCTGCCTTTCCTTGTTTCTTAAGGTGTCGCCAAAATTCAGCCCTAATCGCTATACTTAAGACTAGTGCTGGTAGCATCTCTCTTTTTTAATTCTTGGCTACGATGCTACCGCATCGTCTAATTATTATTAGAATGCGGTCGATGTCTTCCACAAACAACCAGTTACACTGGGTTAGTGTTGCACCGACGCAGGTAGGTGCTGCCCTCTGGCAAAAAGGAGTATTTTTTTATGCTGTGACTATGAATCTGGACCTGTTGATGTCTCACTGGTCGATGTACGATACACGAAGTCTTTGTGGTAGACTGAGACTGATGTCACTTAAAGACGTCTGAAGTGGTGTTCTCCTGCCATAACGTGCGCACCGCCTTCAACGGTAGATGTTTTAGACCGTCCCCCGCGTTCGCACACGTTCGATTGCAGGCGTGCGAACGCAACTTAACACTTTCTGCTGTGGTTAACTATAAGTATAACAGTGTTTGTTTAAACTACTTAACAGTTGGCAATTTGCGTGCAGTGTAACGTGTATGAAGTGTACAATGTATGATGTGATGCTTTGTTAGGTTTAAGCTTCAGCGACATCGAGGAGCGCATTGAGAATGACGTCAACACTGTTGTCTGTTGCAAATGATGCCTCTCGGCGGCTATTACATTGGACAGTGGCGAATAATCTCTAATAAAGTACTCTGTAGCTTTTCGCATAGCAGTAATAGCGCATTAGGAATGCATTGCGATGATGCGCTATCCAAACTTGCAGCTATATATATTATTTCGGAAAACGGTGCAAAATGGCCGATTTTGAGAAAGTCCCCACGGGTCACGCGCGCTGGCCTGCGGTCCGAGTTCGCGCGCACGCCGTGCGCGCTGGCCTAAGGTCCGAATTCGGCACGGGCCAATCGCGCGCTGGCCTGGGGGCGTGGCCCGTAGCCTTCGATGGGGGACCGTATCAAACGCTTTTGTGCTTCTGAGTCCAGTTCAGTGCTCGGACTTCCCGCGGCCGGTCTTTGGCCGGGTAAACGCTAGTTATATGCATATTACATGCAGGTCGCAGAAGTCTAGTGGTAATGTGCGTGACTATGGTGTGAGAGGACCCATGTTCGAATCTCACCACGGACACTTGTGTTTATACAGCCTTGGGCACGGGCTGCACACCCTTAATTACTGCAGTGCCCAGGTCGACTCAGCTTTTCACGTTCGGTGAGGTGGTAAAATGAATGCCATCTTTTAGGTTGAGTATTTGAGTAATAATACGTGAACAACAAGTTTTTACCGCGCGACGCTATGCTGATTCTGTTTTACTTAAATAACGTGACATCCGTTAACTTCGCACAGTACGACATCATGCCCCACAACATGTCGCCACGGTAGATTACTGTGACGTCACTTCACCCTATGTATACCCGTCCTCCCCAGAGTTGACGCTTGTGCTTATTGGTTTCCTTTTTACAGCTTCTCTAAATCTTTAGTGTCATGTGGTAGACGGTCCGCGTTGTGTCACTGAATTCGGGCCTTCCTTGTTTGGGATGCTTCAGTGTGAAGATCAAATTATTAGGGCATTATCATGACCAAGTTCGCGCTGCGTTGAACACAGCAGGTAATTGCTAATATGCAGTGTACGTACTGTACTGGACAAATGAAAGATTACAACTGCGTATATGATTCACTGAGAATGCGGTAATTTGGTTCCTATGTGTACAGGCAAATTGATACACAACAGGCGCTTATGTAGGCATATTTGTTCTAAGTAAGAAAGCGTTAAATGTATGGACAGTAAGCTATACAACTCGGCTACCGAGCGAAGAACACACTAAGAACATCTATCGTCTAGACGACTAGGACGCAATGTGATAGTTCAGTAGGGAGTAGAACAAGAAGGTGTGAGTTCGTTGTCATTGGGGCACGAAGCAGCAGCAGCAGCGTCCAATTCATCGCCATGTCGAGGTGGCTCTGTGTTGTATCCACTCGCACACGTTACATCGCCTTCAAGTTGTCGTTCGACACCGTTGACAACAACCGTGTCTGTGCCACCACCACCCCGTGAACATCTAACAGCGTCCTCATCACTGCTGTGACTGCTCCGTCTGCTCCTTGGCTTCTGGTTCTCTTCCTGTGTCGTCGGGCGGTGCAGTTGCACCAGCAACGACTTCGTCTTTTGTAGCTTCTTGGCTGCCGCAGCAGGCAAACTTCGGACGTAGGAGTTTAAGCCTTCAATGCATCAAACACAATTAGGCCTATTACGTACAACATCTGCTAAAAGTAACAGACCTTTTTAATCATTACCAAAAATTCGGTAAAAATCAGGTGAGCGAATTCAAGAGTGGGTAGGCAGCATGGCTTTATCCCTAACTATTTTTTGTTCGTCGTGATAACGGTCTTCGCGGAATCCGGTAGGCCTAACGGCGGTATCAAACATATCTAGGCCTTTTTTGGTGAATCCTGCTATAGTTTAGCTGAAATTAGTCCTATGCCATTATTCACAACAACATTGTACACTTTATAGGCCTGTCACATTTGAGTCAAACCAGTAAATCACGTACAAAAATTTGTATTAGTTTTGTAATCTGTGTCTCAAACGAGATGAGGCCAAATTTCGTCGGCGTGGATTTGCTGCGCCTCCGTTTTGCAGTTAAAACAGTCCAATCAGATCTATCGTACGCAGTATTGCCATGTAAAGCAGTTAGACAAAACGAAACGGTGACATTTATATGACAAGAACATCGTCATGTGTACGTTAGCCAGTATGGACTCATGCCTCGCCTTGGTTTATGCTGCGAACTAGGTTGTTCTTTCTTCTCATTAAGCTCCTCCAGTTCATCAGTGGGCGCTGTGCCGTCTTTGCGACGTTCTCCGACCTCCTCGCCCTCCGCTGGCTCGTGATGTTCCTCGTCGGGTCCCTTCTCTCCCATCTCAGACCCAGCGTCGTCGTCGCGTCTATGAAACACGGTGAAGCAGTTGCGGATGCGAGAGAAGGAGGACTTGGTGGAGAAGATGACGTCAAACACGGCGCCTCCACAGGCGCCGCCGAGTAGAGGACCAAACCAGTAGACCTGCCAATACACAACCGTTAAGCTCATTCGAGATTGCCAACGGCTGTGTGAGCTAAATCATGCGCAACTTCGTACTGGTTTTTCATTGAAATCTATGTCTCTACATGTACATCGTGTCTCACTTAGGCTAATTGACGTGAGACCTAAATTCAAATCGGTTTAAATACAACATAATACAAACATATCATTTTAACCACACAAATAATTATTTTGACGTAAACTGCAAGTTTCAACGAATTATACAGCCCAGTTTCTGCTATATGAAAGTATTGAAAAACTGTTTCCAGTATGTGAAACGCCTTTTGGTTACTGAACGAGTTGCCAGTTGGGAGGGTATCGCGTAAAATGACACAAGAAATTAAAAATTGAAAATTTAGTGATGGTAAAATGCATATAGATTTCGTGCATTAGTTATCTAGGCTTCGTGTTGCGATAAATCCATGGTGGATGCGACCCAGACCACCGAAGAAGATTTGACGCCAGTGCGAGCTGCGCAAACAATGCCACAATGCTTACGTTTTGTTATTGTGATACTTTTCACAAAGGAATACAGAATTTTATTAAATTTTTACACCAAGATAAATTTTACAGTGCAAGACAATCATTTAATGAATTTTCTAATAAGCAACGATCTCGTTTATCACTCGAGTACAAAAGGTAACCGATTTCCTGTAGTGATAACTTGACTCTCGCGCTGACAGTTTTTACCTCGCCATGCTATGAGTTAACCCAATTACCCAAAATCGCCTCTAGTTTACATTTTTCTTCATATCTGTGGTACAGCTGAAGCTGGAGTCTTCAAATTTTGTAAACAGACAGGCCATCTTACATCAAGTGTTAGGCTGTTTTTATCTCTTTACATTTTCGCAAATAAATGATGATATCTCGGACATGTGGAAAGATAAAAACGTTGCTACTACAGACCACCATTAGGAAATGATAAATGGCCTATCGAATACCGCGATTTTTGACGACCTTCAGTCACCTTCATGGCCTGTTGAAATGGGATTTTGGTATAGTTGTGCAGCAGTCGACAAGATTTCAACTGACAGCTAGCGCATCGCGCGGTCCGTCTGCGATAGCTGAGCTTCTTGTTAAAGTTTTACATCTCAGAAAATATGATGTTTATGTTGTTGAAACCTGTTCAGTTTACGTTAAATAAATGGTAATTTGTGTTGCTAACGTGATATGTTGCTGTTATGTCTATTTAAACGGATTTGAATTTTGGAACAATATTTTGGCACGAATATCTGAATTGAAGGCGCGGTATGTAGCGAGATACTGATGAAATTTTTCATACCTCATCTATACTCTGACGTCTCCGTTGAGGGTGAGGCCGTCGAAATTTAGCCGTGGTGTCTGCTCAGAGAAAACTAGACTAGAATAGCAATCGTTGACGACATGCTAAGCTCTGACTTGTTCCCGAGTGTGACAAACGGGCAGACAGTCAGACAGATAGCATAGCATAGCAACAGCATTGTGAAATAAAAAGACCAACCCAGTGGTCTGTCCAGATAGCGTTGACAAGAGCTGCTCCAAAGCTGCGTGCGGTGTTGAGGCTCCCTCCGGTGTACGGCATCTGTGTATACAAATGTACTTGCGTCGCACGTTCATAAATTACGTAAACATGTCACACTAATTGACAACACACGCCGCCGGCTGCTAGTTGAAACGCGCGATGAAAACACTGAATGCGCGGTTTTCACTGCGTAGCAAGATTTTTTAACTTACAGCGAGAACACGCAGCCCTGCTGGCTGACACGGTACAGTTCCAACTACATTTTGACGATCATCCATCCCGTCGGGATCTCCTGATCAATTGATCTTTGACTACTCCATGCTTCTAAAGTTCATCACTATAATGTTACCTAGGTAAAGTTCGTGTCGCTTGTCGTGACCAACGCATGCACGGTGTTCGTCATGTGTCATAGGAGCCTACCGCGAAGCCGAGCTGCCGAAACAGCCGACAGCCGAAAATTCACCTAAGCCGCCGTTTCAGCCGGTGGCTTAGCCGACCTCTTGTGTGTTCTAAAGGTTCGTTCACACCCGATGAGTTGCGGTGCCGTGCCGTGCGTCGAGTCGCATCCAGTGTTAATTGATACCGCGCTTTCGTTTAACGATATACTGTCCTTTAAATTTTGAAGTGGGGAGGGGTACCTGTCCCACCGGAGGTGTCTGGAGAGTGGGCAAGGCCCCCTCCGCAGAAAAAAATCGTAATTTTCATTTGAAATGGCTTGTTTGAATCTGAGCGTATTTTTGTCCGCGCCCTCGCCAGAAAAAAAGTTTTAAATTTCCACCCAAATTGTTGATTTGGTGGACGTTGAAGATGTAGTTTTGGAACTAGTAAATACGCTGTCAGTTATGGGGTTGGTATGCTTTTTACTGCATTGTACTGTAAGCAATCTGGTGCTTGACATATTGAAAAAATGACAAAATATAGGGCGACAATTTGCATTAGCATCCCCACTCAAAAGAGCGCCAATTCTATAAAATTCGCATTACACGTGCATACTACTGTGAAACCTATGTAGGGAGTCTGTTGGGGTTCAAAGGCAACCCTCTAAGTGTTCTTCTTAGTCTTCAGTAGGGGGTCAGCTATGTCTTCTGGGAGGGTCAAACCCTCAACCTCTCTGACAAACCCGCACTGATAATAATACAGCAGTATTTAGTTTAGGAATATAGTCTGGTATAGATGCGGCGGAGACGTTAGATGTTTTGACCGTGGCGATGATCGCAGCAGCGTAGATGAGGCCAATGACGAATGGTGCCGCCTGTGACTGCTGGTCGTACTTGGTCTTCTCGTAGCAGGAAAAGACGACGAAGACGACAAGAAAGCTTGCCAGGAACTCGGCGCCAAACGCATGGCTTTCCGAGACGCCCTTAGCGACGACCGTGCAGCCACCGAACCACACATATTTGCCGGTGGTGTTCTCGTCGCCTGAAATATAACAGCCTCACATTCCCAGCCTCAGATTCCCCTCCGATCAAATAAATCTGTGATTTAGAAAAACGATTATAGGAAAAATTTATGTTCAGGACTATAGGCCTAAAACAAAACTAGATTCGGTTTCTCTTACACGAAAAAGCCATCGCTTTAAAGCAGCGATATTAAAATTTTACCAGCAAATTCCAAGCATATACGTTAGCTACAACATTGATATCAGTCATCGGATGAGCGGTTTGCTATAGGTCGGTCGTTCGTAGCGAAATTTATACCGCTATACGGCCCATACAGTGGGGAAGAAAACCCCCAAAATTGTCCCTTCCCCTTGGTATTTCGTCACCCTGCCGGAGGAGGACCGAGCCACGGCCATAGGCAACATGCACAAAAATTTGGTAAAGATCGCGTGTATGGTTCTGGACAGACAGACACACAGACGTAAACGTAGGTACTCATTACAATACTTCGCAATAATTGATTAAGAAGGTAACTAACCACAATATCTAAGGTCATCATACTCGGTGGGATTACATTTGGTGGCAGTCTGATAGGTTCAGCTAAATCTCTCTGTCAAACGATAGTTGATAGGGGTCAAAAATTGGACTGCAATAAATGACTCTTAACAGAGTATCAGAAATACCATTTTAGCAACTTTAGAAATGTCACAAATTGACTCAGCATCAAAGAAAACCATGAGAAAGGCCTTAAGTTCATATAAGAAGGTATACACGCACATGCACACACGGTTATTTTTGAAGGACTATGACAAGACCCCACACAAGGGGGTGAGGGGTCAAATTTTTGAACCCCGCCAATTTCTAGCATCATGACCACAAACAAATTCAAAAATACAAAAAAAATCACATTTAGCACAAAAAAATCCTGCGGGAGCTCTTTTTTCTGACATATCGCACCACACTACAGTATGTTGACGACTTGACGAAGTGATAGTCGTCGTACCGGTGCGTAGTTGTGATGCGGTCACTGCAACGGCGAAGCCTGCTCCGAGGATGGCGCCAAGAAACTGTGACGCAATGAAGAGCAGGCATCTGATGACGCTAGCACGCCGTGTCAGCAACATGGCGACCGTGACGGCCGGGTTGAGGTGCGCGTTACCAACATGACGCATGCAGTAAACGACGGCCGCGTACGACAGACCGAACGCTAGCCCCACCTACGCACCCATCAAACAGTGCTTCTCTCACTCGCAAAACTGATAGACAGTGAATTGTTACTGGCCCGCCTACACATAGTGTAGGGGCAAGACTAGTAACGGTCGGTGGTGTTTGTCGTCGTCTGTCGTCTGTAACACTCCACGGCGGGCGGCGGGCCTGCAGGCGGCTTCAGTACATCCGCGCAGGCCAGGCGATGACGTCATGCCGCCTGCAGTCTAATTATAGAACAACAACTGCATGGCGGGCCAGTCGTGTTACGTCCGGTTAGGGCGACACGTTGTTTTAATATTAACAAAAGCTATAGCTCTAAAAGATTTTTGAAGACAGATTTAAAACCACTCTCGGTGGTAACAGACGTGACGACATTTGGTGGAAAGACGCAGGCCTACACAAAAACAGTCATAGCGGTCATCAGTTTCGATTGAATTTTAGTGTAATATGCGAAGATGAGTGAGTATAGATGCCAGCACGGTGAGACAGACGAGTAGGGGCGGATCTAGGACACCCTGGACACCCTCCCTGGATCCGCCCCTGACGTCGAGCGGCGTGTAATGAGACCTTGACTGCCAGCGAGTGTTCGTCGTAGGTGACGGTGAAGGCGGCGCAGCCGATGAAGACGACGAACAATGAACCCAAGAGCTCGGCGATGATTCCGCGCCAAAAGCGCAGACGACGCACATCCTCTTGAAGGCGAGCCATTTCGCTGCGAGCGCAGTCACAGCACGCCACCGTGACGTCACCGACACGTCACCTGCATCGTCCAATCATCGTCCGCATCACCATCACCTACTTCCGTATTACCGCACCGTAGAACGCCGCAAAGCACTCCGCCTGTCCGACCAGAAGCTTATAATTTAGGAATGAAAGGCAATTATAGTCCACCACACGCAAACACCGTCTTTGTTTAACCGGCTTCGTTTTCTGTAGCTACTCTACTCCAGGTTGAGCCAAATTCACCACAATAGAACCTTTCTTAGTCATTGAAACAGCAGCTTATACAAGCCACGAATGTACGTCTTTCCTGCCAATCAAACCACCATCGTGAAAGTATTGGAAGGCTGGAACACAAAGCACCAACACCAACCCACTGGACACACTGGACACATCGTGTCTTCATAAACCAACTAGGCCTACATCAGAGTAGTTGCTTACGTTCAACGACGCCGTAACAATCGTTAAACTAGTTGAAAAGTCGAAATGTGAAATTGCTATACAAAGTAAGTAAATTTTTAAAACACTGCAATGACAGCTAGTAGTATGGCAGTAGGCTATTATACGTAGTCACGCACTACGCAAGTAAAATAGCGCCTACTCAGCTACCACTCCTACATTTGTGGATGTTATTGCCTTGCTGGTGTGAAATCATATACGAATAGACTTTTATTGGTTGGAAATGAAAAGTTAGGAAAACGGGAATGAAACAATTAAGAGACTCATTCGTCGCTGACGGACCGCGCCATGCGATATGTCAGTTGAAATCTTGTCAACTGTTGCACACTGTACAAAATATCGCATTTGAAAAGGCTAGCAATAGCAGAATGACCTTGAAGGTCACTCAAGGTTATCGGAATTGCGACGAGTCGATAGGCCACACATTTCTTCCTATTAGTGGTCGGTAGTAACAACGTCTCTATTTTGCACCGTTTCCGATATATCTAACATCACTTCCAGTGTTCGTTACAGCCGGTGACCTTCTGAAGTTCTTTAGTTTCGCTATTAACAGTTGGAGTTACACCCACTCATAAAATAGGCTAGGGGTGCTTTGGGGAGACTGAGGTCACTAAAGGTCTTCGATAATTGCAGCAGTCGATAAAGCGTATATCAGTTCCTATTGGCCTACCATTGTATGCCTCTATTTTGTATCTTCTGTGAGATGTAGCGTAATATCGGTCGAAAACTGTCGATTTCCACCTGCAATTACTCCATTAAAATTTCTTCTAAATCTATGACAACAGAAAACTAGTCCCCGCCTATTATGCGGCATTTTTTGTGTGATCCTACTTTAGGCATTTTGATAGAACTCCTACTCGACAGACGGACAATGAAAATGAAAAAAAATTAAAATGGCGATTTTTCCTCAAAGATAAAAGTCGTTTCGAACGAAACAACTATGGCCTAAATCCTAAGGGACTAAAGATTCGTTCACACTGGATGCGCTGCGTTGCGGTGCCGCGCGGCGCGCATGGCACCGCAACGCAGCGTATCCGGTGTGAAGAAACCTTAAAATACAAAGTTTCACGCCTGCACGGTCATTGCCTTCATCACCGGCTATCAATGCGATTGTCGACTGTTGCGTGGCTACAGAAAGAACGTATACATGAGGTAACATAATACAACGACGACGACTACGACTATACACACGGTTCAGATAAGACCATATCTTAGCTGTTGTATGCTAATCGCTTGATACGCGTGTATCGACCTTTGGTTGGTATGCTACTGACGTATCGTTCTGGTCTGCATCTTGTTGATGTAGAAGGCTAAGAAACAATGTGCCTTACGCTATAGATCAGTACATGCCTATTCACCAGAATTTCACATTACACGCAGTTGAGTATTCGCATTGCATAACGAGGCCTATGATCGCCTATAATCTGAAATTATTACCTCCCTCACCGAGGGTGATGGGAGATTATGTTTTATATGGCTGTCATACGCTTGGCCACAGGGGACGAGGTGATTAAATTTTGGAAGGTCAAGGTCAAAGGTCAAGGTCGGTGAAGGAGGTATGCGCTCTATTGAGCCGTTTTATAGTTACTTCTGCAGAGCGCAGCAAGTAGTTTATGAAATGCTTGAAGTTTGTATGTCTTATAGGCCTACTGTGTGTGTCAGCAGCACTTCTCAAGAATTTATTTATTAAGTTTAAGGTTCATGAAATTGAGGAATAAATTCGCATCGGTACAGAGAACAATAGTTTAGATTTTGGAGATGGTCGCCAAAATTGGTGGTTCTGCAGCCCGTGTTGATGTTTGCTCCAACGAGGAGAGCCGAAGCTGCTGAAGGTTTATGAAATAAAC
>Ga0209780_1003560_pt1 | contig 11684 bp, 9 predicted proteins | sample WorMetexBAHAMAS2_FD_187384 | JGI IMG/M metagenome (GOLD analysis project Ga0209780, IMG submission 187384) | Marine gutless worms symbiont microbial communities from Max Planck institute for Marine Microbiology, Germany - Inanidrilus exumae... | ecosystem: Host-associated > Annelida > Digestive... | reverse complement strand
CTGTTCGGTCGCTATAATTAGGCCTACTGTAGGCTTAATAGCTTAATAACGTCGACAGAACACGTGTTGGTAGCGACAACCAGACAATAGGCGTCGTCCTATAAACGAAATTCTCAAGCACCGGAGAACTACGTCAAGCGCCTATAGTTTACGGTTGGCAGGACAACCGTCAATATGTATGTTGTTATTCCATTACGAAAAATTAGCCGTTTAGCCCCGTACGGGAAGTCTGACAATCGACTCTTCGCAAATGACGTTTCTGCCAACTTCAAAGTCGCGTGACACTAAAACTAGGCCGAATATCAAAAATACGGCCCAATCAAATTTAAATATTGTGCCGTGGTTTGAGAATCCGTGGTCAGTCACTCAGCTGCCAGCTCTCGTTGTAAATGCGGAGGATATAGCTGTTGAAAATGGCCGGATTTCCAACTTCGAAGGGCTCGTGACCTTGACCTAATAATAGTAATAATAATAATAATGTTTTTTTTTATACTGCGACCTTTATTGGTAAATTACAATTAAAGAATGTTCGTTTATTAGATTCACGACAGAAAGCGCAATCAACATCCGCCACGCAGGACTAACTGCATACAGAAGGGTTAAGCTCGGCTAAATTGCTGCCACACAAGGCGCACAGCGCTTGCTAACCGCTCCGGCTTAACCTCGTGAACACTCACCAGATGGCGCGACCAGCATACATCCGATAAAGTTGCTCACTACTCAATTTATCGACCCCGAAATGATGAAAGGCTAAGTTGGCCTAGTTGGCTGACCTACAGCGGACGGCTTACCCACGGCACATAAGTGGTCACCCGTCAGCTGCAGGTCGAGCGTGGGACACGGAAAGTTCGCCGGTCAAAGACCGGCGTTCTACCACTGTTTCACCGCAAAAATTAATCTTCCATTAACGTTAATGGGAGACTGATTTGCGACGAAAAACCGGCCCTCAACGTCACTAAGTGACTGGCAGGAAAGAACGTATATCCGAAGTAGCGCATTTTTGAGTGAAGTTTGACGTGAATAAATTAGCCCCGTACGGGACTGGCGGTCGACTCCTACTTACTGCCAACTTCAAAATCACGTGACACAAAAACTACGACAAAAATCAAAAATAGGGGCCCCGACAAGCTTTAGGTATTGTGTATTAAGAATCCGTGGTCATTTGCCAGCCCCCGTTATAAATGGGGGAGGAGATAGCCTTTGAAAATGGCCGAATTTCCGACTTTCAAGGGCTCGTGACCTTGACCTTGGAGACCACTTTATTAGGTCGACTCGGAGGAGTCAACCTAAAAATTAATCAATCAACCGCCGGGGACCGTGGCACTGGCACGACGCCTATGAATCGGACAGCAGTCATAATATTATTATCTGCCATGAGCTGTAGCACTGCCAGCATTGTTCTGCCGTTCACTGACAGACCATGCCAACGTCCACGAGCCCGCGCACGTTGATTGGCATATCAGAGAAGCACAGATATAAATCACCAATGCAGAGAGATAACAGCTGACCGAGTATATCAGTCAGTTTTCACCACCAGAAATTCATAACAGAGCCGAGTGAAATGCACCACAACTCAGCCTCTATCCTTCTAGAGACGTCGGTGACGATGCGCTATACGAATGTTGACGTTCTTCAGTATACGACATTAGCAGACAACACCAACTGTTGTTATTGTAAATGTCGGCCTATCTTATACACTGAAACCGATCATGAACCGATCCAACGCTGAGATGGACTGCATAGCTGCAGAGGCGTAGCCAAAGTGAGGACCAGGAAGGGGTAAAAACTGTCCCTCACTAACTACGCACACACACTCAGCTGATGGTAACTCTTTTCTGCAGTTACCCGTGGGTGGGCTGGATCTACGAAACAGAATATTCGGGGATAATTAAGGTCAGCGGGAAATTTTCCCTGGGTACAGATGCTTTGAGCTCTTTCATGCTCTGACACTGTTTCTTCACCATTAAAAACCTGTGCCCCAAAGATACTCTTCATGCAAAATAAACGGAGGAGGAAATCGCAGGGGAACCAGCTACACCATGTTCATCTTGAAATGACCGTTAAAACGGACCAGTGTCAATAATAATAATAATAATAATAATGAACTAGACGTGCTGCATGTCCGATTAACTGAGTTGCATGCAGCACACCAAAACCTGCCCCCAGCTATTCGCACCATCCGTGTAAAGAAAACCATACAAAATATATACCAAAAACGAATGAAATCACACAATTGTGGTTCGTACATATAATGTGTAATCGGGCCAAATTTCATAAAAATCGGTTGAACCGCGGCCGACAATATTAACAATAGTAATAATAAGTATTCAAAGTAATTTGACATAAGGCCATACCGCCGACTTGTAACCCCTTGCGACTGCAAATGGATTCGTCCTACCTTGACTACCATGGTTCCTTGGGCCCACACGAGTCGGGCCCAGAAACGGTGCCTTGATTGGGCGAGCCGTTTTTGCACTGTACGTCCAGACAGACAGACACACAGACATCTGTCACAATAGATCTCATCTATGCTATGCATGCGATGCGGCCTAATACTAATAACGGTGGCCTCACCTCTGTTGGCAGCCTTCATGAGCATGTTCTTGATGTCTTCGTCGATCTCCATCTCAAGGAAGTCGTCTTTGAGTCCAGGCAGCAGTGTCTGGAACTCCGTCGACGGCACCACGTAGATGGCTCGGTCCGCCTTCTTCGGGTTGAAGTGAAACACGTCGAAGCCGCCGTTGGCGAGCGGCAGCAGTTCCAGACCGTCGAGCAGCTCGTACTTGGACTGGCGCAGCAGGTAGCGCAGCAGTTTCATCTTGCTCTCCCAGTGAAGTCCGAGCGACGTCTGCGCCGACTGGTAGGCGGACGCGACCAGGGTCGGAGAGATGACGTTGAGGCTGAACGTCGCGTAGCGCTTGACGGCCGCCAGAACGTGCTCGGGGACCGTCACCACGTTCACGTTGCTCGCCAGCAGGATGTCCATGATCACCGGAGTCGCTTCGTCGAACGGGTCCAGGTTGTTGAAGATGGCGTTCTTCGCCTCGATCCACTCGCTCGCGTCCGGCGAGCTGTGGAAGACCATCGGCTGCTTCAGCATCTCGACGTAGACGGTCGTGATCACCGGCTCCCAGCGCCGCTCCAGGCACTTGTGGTTGCAGAACGCCCGGTAGATGACCGGGACGGTGACGGCAACCGGCGAGTGGGCGGCATGGAGTCGAATCGCCTCACAGAGTAGACCGACGTACGCCCTGGGGACGGCCTCGCGGAGCAGACACTGGTTCCACAGCAGGCCCTTGTCCATGTACGTGTCGGCGAAGCTGTACGTGCCCGGCCACTTGACGTACTTCCGGTTCTGTTCGAGCGCGAAGAAGCCGTGAATGTGGACCGGAAGTCCCATCAGCGAGGTGGCCTCGTGCGGCAGCGGCAGGAAGCAGAAGAGACGCCCGTCGACGTCCGCCGCCGTCGGCGCTTCGTCGAGGCTCATCGCGGCGCCGACCCACGGCAGGTAGCCGAGCTCCGGGTCGCGGAACAGGTTGCGGAACAGTGGCGACACGTGACCGCCGCAGCAGTAGTTGGTCACGAGGAACGCGAACCGACGTCGCTGCGACGTCGCGGACCGGTCGCGCGACGACGACGACTCGGTCGCGATCGTCACCGGGTACGACGCCAGCACGGTGCGGTCCTGCCAGGCGCCGTCGCGCAGTTTCTCGACGAAGTCGGCGCGCGCGCGCTGCACGTCGGCCACGCAGCCGTCGGCCAGCTCCACGCGGTAGACCAGCCGGCAGGTCTTCGAGCCGCGCTCGCGCTCGTAGACCGAAATCCGCTCGAGGTTGCGGAGGAACAGCAGCAGGAGACGCGCGTCGGCCTCGAAGTTCTCGAGCAGCTCGCGCACCTTCTGCTCGTCGTAGACGGAACTCGACAGCGACGAAGGTCGAGAGCGCAGCGGAAACCGGAACATGGTGCCGCGGTAGAAGCCGATGCGGAAACAGGCGGGGTCGCAGTCGAATGTGCCGATGTACGGCTCGACCTGGTGCGGAATGGTCGACAGCAGCTTGGAATGTCTCGACAAACTCCAGCCATGACTGGACGCCGGAAATGCGACCTGCTGTGGATCGATCATACCCAGCTTGTCGCCACTCAGTACGCTCGGGACATCTACGGACACACATCGGCTAACGGCCAGTTTCTAGGTGAGCCCGTGTTAGCCAATTTTCTCATCAATTTCCTTCTTCTTAGGGAAAACTGGCACAAGTTTTTAGAAGAATTACATCCATCTTGTCAGCCAGCAACGGTATGAAAGCACTGAAGTAAACTCAAGAGCACTAAATCCTACCATACAAGCTTTTCTCTCTTATCTATACAAAGTTCTGAAGCCGCGTCTTAGGAAATGGCGCACGTTTTTGCACGCCAACCAGTGTTAAAGTAGTAAAGAAAACAAACAAACAAACAACAACACTTCGCTAAAAACAATCTGGGAGACTGACTGATTGAGTTAAGGTTTTACGTCCCACCCGACACAAAATAGGTCATTTCGGAGACGTTCTTCCCAGCCAACCTCTTGGCTTAGTACTAAAAAAACCGAAGCAAACACAACTAAAGCAAACACCCGTAACAAAACCACTACAACATAAAATTAACCCTCAAAAACTAAAGCCAGGTTTGGTCGCATCCGACGACCTCCGGCCTGAAAACAGAACAGGTCTATTCTGGAAGGAGTAGATAGATAAGTCAGGAAGTAAACAACTAAGGAAGTAAATAAGTAAGACAGAAAGCATAAGGAAAGAAGAAAGTACAGAAGAAAGCTAGAAAAGAAGTCAAGTAAACACATAAACAAACAATTTATATAGCGACAAAATCAACACGTGAATCACGGCACATTACTGCCCCGGAGCACGTATGGGGTAACCAATATGAAAATATAAACACAAATCAATAGCAAATAACCAATGGAGTTTGTGTGACAGTGCCTCAAATGAGCAATCTAATCACCGGCTTTTCCACACAAGATTTCTACCACCGAGTCGAATATGTGATCTTTCTGGTTACCTGTCAAATGAAAGACGGACTTGAAGCCGATGCCAAAATGTCCCACCTTCAGTGGATCACTGTGCTTAATGCTCTGTGACAGCATTCGAATTCCCTTCCAGTCTTCGTCGTCAAACAGAGCATTGTTGTATGCATACAACGCCGGACCCTACACACACACGGTTCATTTTAAGTCAGTAAGTAAGTAAGCAAGTAAGTAGTGCAATTACCGTTAAGCTTTAGATATTGTGCCCTAATTTAAGAATCCGTGGTCATTTGCCAGCCCCAATCAAGAACCCCTAAAGCGCCAGATGCACTAGTATTGAGCTAACTAATACATTTTAAGTAAACGTCTGAAACAGTCTGAAATGAGCGTCTGGTCCCGGATACAATCTGGGACAGAGTTCCAGATCGTGGTGCCGACAACAGAAAAAGCATCGGGCCGTAAGTGCTCAGCTACTACTGCGGTATTGCAAGTAGATGATGGTTGGCGGAATGCAGTTACCGATACTAAACTGGCCTTGCAGAGTTCCCACAGGTTAGGCAAAAATAAAATTCACTGACTTTTCCCGATAACTGTAAAATATTTCCAGGCATTTCATGGAGCTTTCTACAACAGTAACTAACATTTAGCGGGCAGGGTCACCAACCCCTGAAATCTATAGATCCTGTTTATCCAGGAAATTAGTGTCATCACGAACAGCCCTAAGTTTAAGCTAATTCAATTTGCACATTACATGCAACGATCAACACATCCATAAGCAAGTCGCGAACCATGTGACATGACCATATCTCAAATTCCCCTACTTTTCCCTGACTTTTCCCGGTTTACAAAATTCCCTGACAATTCCAGGTTTTCCGGGATTGTGGAAACCCTGCCTTGTTTTCTCAAGTTATGTTCAATCTCTGGAAAGAGAACATCTGTGGATGACTGACGCAGGTGTACACTGTAATCAGTCTGCTCATCCTGTCAGTCAACATACAGTATCAAAGGAAACTCAAACTCAAATCACTCACATTATCCACAGAACGTCAACATTTCTCGACTGACTAACTGCCAAGAAAAGTAATGCTGCACCCTGTATACCGGCTCTGCGACACCACTAACGGGTAGAAGGCAATAAACAATATTAATATACAGACTGCAACTAAACGAAACATAAATAAATGAATGTAAATAACAGTTTCAAAGAACTGAAGACCGTTCATTCTTCGTAATATATTCAGAGTCTTTCAACACTTTCTCAGGAATGTTGTCATTTAGTGCGGTAACTTCACGAATGACCCTCACACCTTAAAACTGTTCTATTAAATTTTTTAAAATCATTAATAAACTGCAATTTTAATTTTATTACAGGCGGCACAACTTCTCCCGAAACGATCATTAGTTGACCTCCGGTTTAAGATCATGTTGGTGCACACACTGTCAGGGCCGGATCATTGTCCCTCCGGGCCCTGAGGCTTGAAAGCGACTGCGGGCCCCCTGTACATACATGTATATTTACATATAGCAGTGTTTTTTTTTCAGAAAATGTAAAAGACTACATACGTACGTCAAACGTCCATTTATAGCAGGTCAAACGTTCAAATTGTCGACTAAGACATCTGATTCCAAAAATTGTAAAAAACCGAAAATTTTAGAAGAGTAGACCACAAATTTTCTCTCTAAAAATTTTGGACCCAAAGTGGTCCTAGTCCTACTTTGTAAATTTTCGTTGTACTGGTCAGTCCGAGCCCATATCGGGGCCCAGGCCCTGATGCTTCAGCCTCACCAGCCTCATGGATGATCTGGCCCTGCACACTGCCCAGTTGGTCATTACTTCTCACACACAGCAGCGTAATTAAGAGAATCTCAATTAATGGCACAGACTTTTAACAGGCTGGACACCCTGCCTGTCAGCCAAAGGAAAGTTAAAACACTTAAAGAAAGTGAAAGTACTTATCGCGACCAGGGAAAACCCACCCACTCACCTCACTTTCTTAATCAAGCACTTCAAACCGGATCTCCAAAATCAGTACCACATGTAACGCCAGAGAACCGAAACTTCATAACTGGTGAACAAGTTCTCCATGGCAAATGTGACCTACAATGCCCTTAGTTGAGAGATCAAAGGTCAAGCACCATAGTCTTTCAAAGCTAAAACTTAAAATTTGACAAAAGCTGAAAACGCATGTGCGTAACCTTCAAACGGCCAGTTAGGCCGCCTACCATGTTGCCCTTCGGGGCCGAACATCTTCTTGTTAGAGGTACACTTGGTATTTTCTGACCTGGAAGTTAGCCAGCTCGCGATGGTGAAGATATCGAGGATCCTGGCCATACTGCCGACGGTCATAGAGGAACCTTACCTCCGTAGCACCAGCATCCTCGGCATTCTGTATCAACTCCTGTGTCAGTCCAGACAGCAAAGTGTTCATCATCAAAATCCGACAACAGAACTATTTCGAGGCTATTGTTCCACAATATATAATGGACTCCACTAAAGAAATCCAAGTTTAAATCTGTATTTGAACACTGCTGAGCTGCAACTCTACGGCTACCAAACTGTGTCACGTAGAGTGCAATAAAAGTTTTGCTCTCCCAGCAATTCATCAAAACACTTGCGATATTCAATCACTGATTTACCTGAAAATGTGTAAACTCGGCAATATTTCATTTTCTATTAATAAAATAATGGCCACATAATGACTGAGTGGACTGTGGACAAACTAGCAACAAAAGTTACCAAAAATGAACAAAATGTCCAGATAGTCGGGCATTAATATTGACAAGGTCATGGGCAAATTGTGCCGGTAATATAAATTAGCCCCGTGTGGGACTGACGGTCGACTCTTCACAACTGACGTTTCTGCCAAGTTCAAAGTCACGTAACACGAAAACTAGGACAAATATCAAAAATCCGGTCCAATCAAATTTAGATATTGTGCCCTAGTTTAAGAATCAGTGAATCCAGCTCCCATTGTAAATGGCAGAGGAGATAGCGTTTGAAAATGGAAGGATTTCCAACTGACAAGGGCTCGTGACCTTGACCTTGGATCGGGTCATACTGCATACTGTTATGCAGCACTCATCGACCCCTACCTACATGCCAAATTTTATTGAAATTGAAGAAACTTTTTGTGGACGGACGGACGTACTTCCGGACGGACGGACAGGCGGACACTTGAGGCCCATTTCATTAGGTTGACTCACAAGAGCCTACCTACTTTGTGTTTTGAGATATACATAGTATATAAAAGGCGCTATATAAATACTCTTCCTTTCCTTTTTTTTCCTTCCTTTACCTAAAAACGGCCTCTATCTCTTCTCTTCTATCTATCTCTTGTCTTCTGTGATGCACACACGGCACCAGAATCAGTCAAATGAAGTAGAAACTAGAAATACACTTCATATGAGAATCTCAAACAACGGTTCTAAAGCAATATTTCATTCACATCAGTGACACCACCACCACCACCACCACCACCAGCATCATCACCATCACCAGCATCATCAACACCTCCACCTCCATTCTAACGGACATTTTCCTGGTGGAACTTGGTCAGTCGGTTTCTGCTCGCCTTTATTCTTCCGCTTGTTCTGGAAGAGAATGGAATATTTTCTTATGTCATCCAGCCAATAGTAACGAAGCATCGAAGGAAACCTAAACCACTCATCTCAACTGCGGAAAATCAACCACGGACCTCATCATTCTGTGATCATCCACCACTGAACCCGTCACAGAATCGACGTTCCTCACTGTATGCCAGCTCCGCAAAGCAAGTACCCTCTTGTCCACACAAAAATACCATACGACAACAGATGTACAGTACCATTCTGCAGACTGCCACTAAGAAACCCGAGCTTTCAGCATACATGCCCCACGCGTCTGGAACAATCTGAGTCACAACTGCCGAGCTAGCTCCAGTATTGCGTGATTCAAGCGTAACCTAAAGACTGAACGATTTAACGTAGCCTATCCGGTCTGGTCCCAGCCCCAGCGCCTCTGGTTCGCTTGTGATCATATATGGCGCCATATAAATTTGCGTTTGATTTGATTTGCATCAACGTCAAGACGTTAATCGGAGACCTTGAAGATTTGCGTTTCGTCGGAGTACTGGTCGAGAATCTTGCGTAGTTGAATGACCAGCGGCGGGAGAATAAGACCCTCGCTGAAGTCATCCTCTTCCACTGCTGCATAACACCAAGCATTGAATACACATCAAATAACTCAATGATACTGCGTCTATGTTCTACTTCCCCCTCAACACTACAACAGCTCATTTCACAACCGGTCCTCTTAGCCAACCACTTACTTAGACTGATGCTGAACAAACGTCACCAGTAAACTGAAAGATACAAGATACGAAAAATAAACATTAAAAACTAAACGCTGGCTTGATCAGCCTGTACGATGTCTGGTGCGGAAATGGACCAAGCCTAATCATACAGCCTGGGGCACACATGGGGCATTGTTAAACCACAGATGCCAGACTACAACATGCTTGTTTAAAGACGTGTAACCACTGTTATGCTATCCATACTGATGCATGCACGTTAGATGTGTAAAGGTAAAGGCTTCCCATACTTGTTACCCAGCGTTGGGCCCGGAACTGATCCTGGTGTACAGGCAGTCAGCCCGCAGATGACTTAAGTCATCCATCAAACGGTAGGCTGCCATTACTAAGCCAGCGGTTACCTTACCAGCCGCAGAGTATCACCGCCCTTTGGCTGGTACTCATTTTACCGGAATATCGTCCCACGGAGGGTAGAAGACTTGAGTCGACCTGCGATGTTTGATGTGTGTATATTAATAAGTTGACTGATAATGGTACATATATTTACCACCATATAATTATATTTACGTCCTAACAAATGTAAACTTAAAGCATTGACTTCATCAGCAGTTTGCAGACAAGACCTGAGGCAATGTACATTACTGTGTGGCTGTGCACGTGTGGGTGGGAAGTATGATAATAACATAACATAACATGACATATTCATTTAATTCGTAAACAGATGGACTGCAATTGTGTTACACGAGGAGTTAAAATGCAACATTGAAGTTGAAATAAAATTACAAGATGAAGTACACTAAATATTAGATTACAGTTAATACAGTTAGTTCGGTTAATAAAGTGGAGCAGCATTTAGTAAATATCAGTGAATAGCATTCATTCAATGTAACTGCAGTCTGTGAATCTGTTTCCAATGGTGTGAACAAAATAAGCGAAGGATTTCACCGATCAATCAGTGATGGACTCAGGGTCAGGCTCAGAATTCATGTCAAAAAATATTATTTCTGCAAAGCAGACTGAAATAAATGATGGAAGAATGTACTGAGATATTCCATCAGTGCAGTGTTGATAGATCAATGGTTTATTTATCAACATCCGAGACTTTGTCAGTTGCATGCCATTCTAAAGAAGACTTCAGAAGACTACAGATTACTAGAAAATAGCAAATTCCCCAACAGTTTCCATGACAACTGTTCTAATTACTCAAAATGCAAATGTTACTAATTAACAGCAGATGGAGTTGGAGTATGTCTAATCATTGACTGCCCGTTTCTGGTGCTGTTTTTTCTTCTGACTGTAATTCTAATGAAGTGATTCAAGTTTATTTGTTTATCCACCTGCACATCTGAAAGCTGAAGTACATTCCACAGGTGTATTGAACCTAGGGACTGGGGAGCTTCAATCGACGCAGTGACGCAACCAGGTGATGTATAGGCCTAATCAATACCGGTAGATGATCAAAATACAGGTGCATTACACATACCGAGGGTGGCTCTGCCGTCCATTCTGCCCGCCATCGGTCTGGAGACGTACTCAGGCAGGTAGTGCAGCCGAGCAGCGGTGCACGAGCGAAAACAGACCCTACATCAGCTATTGTATGCGGCGTTGCGCCGTCTGGCTAGCGAAACAACCCAGAACGAGCGATGTGCATACAAATGGCCGTATTACAACCAGCCGGCCGACGAGCCACGCCCACTCGGCGCGCATAGGCCGGGTCAAAGGTCAACGTGACGTCACCGCCCGCTCGGTGCTCGGCGATTGCTCATGCGGGATGCACAGCCACGCGGCCTTGACCGCGCGAAACAAGTGGCTCGTCGTTGGCGATGCGTGTATGTCTGTCTGTCTGGCAATCACTCACCCTGCGAACAGCAGACACATGAACACAAGTGCTGATAGGCTATGCGACTTCTTTTCATTCGCAGTACATTTCGGCCGGGCCCTGGAGCAAGGGTGATAGGTAGGCCCTATCGTTTCGCGGCGCGACGCATGGCACGGCGCGTCTGTCTGTCTCTCTGTCTGTCACAACTCACACTGCATGGACGTAAATCACGGGGGCACGGGGACAAGTCCCCCAGAATTTGGACTGGGGGACGCTAATGCAAATTGTCCCCCACATTTTGTCATGTTTCCAATTTCAAACACCAGATTGATTGCATTACAATGCAGTAAAGCTTATCAACTCCATAATTCTAACAGAGTATTCACTACTATTTCCCAAACGTACATCTTCAATGTCCACCAAATCACCACTTTAGGCGGAAAATTCAACATTTTCTTGCAAGCACACGGACAAAAAGTACCGCTCAGAGTGCACCAAAACACGCCATTTCATATGAAAAAAATCATTTTTTCAGAGAAGCGGCATAGCCCCCTCACCAGAC
>Ga0209780_1003559_pt1 | contig 11685 bp, 9 predicted proteins | sample WorMetexBAHAMAS2_FD_187384 | JGI IMG/M metagenome (GOLD analysis project Ga0209780, IMG submission 187384) | Marine gutless worms symbiont microbial communities from Max Planck institute for Marine Microbiology, Germany - Inanidrilus exumae... | ecosystem: Host-associated > Annelida > Digestive... | reverse complement strand
ATTACATGTAGACCGTGACGTCGCCCGCAATCGATCTATGGACCGTTGGATTGGGGAATGATGTAGCTACAACTTTGCCGCTGGAAGTTCTCACACAAAGAAACTTTGTAGCAGACTTTTTTTCGAGAGAAGTTGAATTTTACTGGAACAAACAGCGATATAGCGTTTTGTGCCACCCTTTGGGGGACTTAGGGGCTAGGGGTAACGTACACGGTTCATCTATGGCTCGTTGGAAAGCGCGAGGTCGACTTCCTATAAGTGCTAATTGAACTTTTTTTGCTAGCTATCACGTTTGAGGCGCTATGAGCCGATATTGGTCAAAATCGTGGTGCTCGAAAGGGGGTGGGTCACTTTGAGCGCAAATTTTAGGGGGAAAGGGGCGTCCCCAACGGTCCCACCAACGATTATTGGCATCAGAAAACTAGAGTCCCTGGGCCATTGTACGGTAAAAAGAAAAATTGCCGAAAATTTCAACCGGCTGAGTAGGGCGCACCAACGTTACAGACAGACAGACGACGGACAGACGACAGACGGACGGGCGATAGCATATAGCGAACTTGAACTCGTTCACGTTCGCTAAAAATCTTTTTTGACGATTTCAAGTTCACGTTTAAGGACATAATCACTTCCGGTATCTGCTTTGGCGCGATTGTACGGTTGTTGTTGTTATTTATAATTTTCTTTGTGGTCGTTTTCGGTATGACAGGTCGAAAAGTCGGTAGTCAGGTCTTTAACCCTGCAATGACAACAGCAGACCCGCTAGATGTAATGCAGAGTCCACCCATTTCAGGATTTTTACAGACACCACAGCGGAGTTTTGTTGCGCGATGTACCCCAATCCAGTCGATGAGCAGTGACGTCACTCGGTACAACCCATCTACCGGAAAGTGTCAGGTTTGACTTATTCCGATGATTACTAATACCAATCGCATTAACCGTCACTCACTTGCTATTTCACCTCTCTGTAACAAATGTCACTAATCCTTTCAAGTCCCGCTTCACGGTTTATCGACTGCTACAAGGTGTTTTTTGCTCTTAGTTAAGCCATATTCAGTTATTTGTTTACTAGTGTTTCTACCTGGACGTTTATGCAGCGTTGAAATCATATTGAACTCATGTGTTTTGTCCTCTATTTTATACTTGTTTTTACGTAGTTGGAAATTGGCACAAAGAGGCCTTTCAAGAGTTTGAAGAAGAATATAAGCTGCTGGAAGGAGTACAGGGAATGCGCTACAAAGTTAATTAAGGGTATAGAACGTTTGGGTTATGGGGATATACTAACAGCTGGTTGCACCAAATGTCACACACACACATTCATTTGCAATGGTGTTGTTCAATAGAATACATATAATTTTCTGCTGGTGGTTGTGATTTGTGTGTCTGAACTTGTTTGCTAATCAGGTGAAACGCAAGCTGCAACTTGATGGCATCGCAGAATTTAAGGCACCAAAATCCAAGTGCATACGGTCAAGCTATGTTGCAAAAGATATTTATAGCAGTTACACAGGTGAGCCCTGTATGTGACGTTTTGAGTGCTGTAGAATTGAAAATTTAGCATTCATTCAAGAGTGATTGTGAAGCTTACGTAGTAGAATTATTAGATTGCTTTGCCTTAATACCGAGTTACAGTATTAGCAAAAATAAATTTGCTATACTGTAACATTGCTACAATAGTATGCAGCAAGAATAAGTGTTGTTAATGGACGATGCTTGTTTAATCGTTCATTTTCATGCGACTTGATATACCACCACACTAGACGTTAAGTGGCTGCAGTGGTAAATATGTTCGATTATGGCTGACACTAACCTAACTGTAATCGTAGGCAGGGCTGTCAATTTTTCAAAGCCCATAATCGGAAAATCTGAGGTCCACTTGCAGAAAAAACACAGAATTCGGGGAGAATTCATAGTCACAATTACAGCAATACGGAAGAGCTAAATCTGTCTTTCAGATGCAAAACTACATTATCGTTATCAGTTTCAATAGCAAACTTGTCAAAAAAAACATTAACTAGAGATAACTCAAAAATTGTCAGAGAGTGAGTAATATCAATTCAGTTGGTACTTCTAAATCAATTTAATATTAAATTGCGTGCTGTAGTGATTATGTCGATGACACTTTATCGCGATATTGTTAATGAATTTGTTTACCTTGCGATATTGCGGCGTCAGGTATCGTACGATATTGTGCACGAACGTACATCTCACACATGCATTGCTGGGCCGCACAGACTGCATTCACAGCAACAGTTACACATGGCACCCACCACTGGACAAACAGTTCAGATCGGCGATAGTTATCTCAAAGACGGTCATTTGCCGCCTGAAAGACCTGCCTTTGTGGCCGAATGGTTAACACACTCGGCCGCCATGTGCAGTAGAGCCTGACGCACTCAGTGGCTGGGGTTCGACTCGGCCATACCAAAGAATTATTTCTAATAATTAAACAATCAATGCTGTTATTTAGATGTTAATAGATGAAAGTAGTCAAATTCGTGGCATTTCACAGCAAAATGCAAGAATTTGTGATGATAGGTCAAATTCACGAAATTCGCAAATCCCACAATGGCCACAATTAATTTCCAGCCGTAATCATAGGCATTTACCACCACAGTAATCATTTTGAGGTCTGGTACAGGCTGTGCAGCAGTATATATCATGACTGTAGATTTATCATTACAGTGATAATAACACAAATGTCGTCGGTTATATGAAAAATGCAGATTCAGGAGTCTCACTTATCATAGCCAGCCACGCAGTAGGCTGGATAATGACAAGTTTTGTGGCCATGAGGTTATATTAGAACTGAATATTATGTTTGATGATGTCTTTAAGAAAATGTGCGTTGTTGTGGTTTCCAGCATTTGGCCATATATTTTATTGTTGATGGTAAAATATGTATAATAGTATAATACATGAATGACAAAAGGTAAAATACATTGGCTAATTAATGGACAACATTTAGTGGTTCACATGCCAGTTAACATAATACATGCACATAATAATAGAATTTAGTGATAATGCTGGTACCACAAATTACGTCACATGTATCCATCTGTTGTGAATTTTTTAAACCTCAGGACATTACAAATAATGAAAAAAAAATGATTCGGGAACACACAGTGTGAATGAGCTAACTATGGTTTGGTGATGTACTTTTCATGTATTATACGTAAAGTAAACAGTGTATAGCAGTTTAGCATCACCTTAGCTCTTCACCGCAATGGCAAACTTACATGCCATATGGGATCACACAGTGTTACCTGCCACCCGACAGAGGTGAGAATCCCGCCTTTACCCCCAGCCGAAGCAGGTACTCAATTTAGCGACCCCGGAGGGATGCAAGGCTGAGTTGACCTATGTTACGTGAAAGCCACCGGCTGGGAATTTTATCCCGCGACCTCTAAATCGCAAGTCCAACGCCCTACCGCTGAGCCGCCACGCAACGTGTGTATTATGAGCTTCTTGTACAGAGAAATGTAATTAGATTTCAGTATTAATTTGTTGTGTAGTTGGTATAATTTACTGTATTGTCATGTGACAGGTAAATCTCCTGGCAGAAGTCGGAGTGATACTTCACTTGGCTTGTTGACTCAGAAGTTCGTTAAACTTCTGCGAGCTGCACCTGACGGGGTCAGTTGTCACTGAGTTTGATTGTTTGAAAATTATGCTATGATAACAGTGCTGCGTGCTTGGAACTGAAGCCGACTACAGGCAACTTTGATTGAATTCTGATTATAACAGTGTTGTACACAGTGTATAAAGTTCCACAATCTTGTGTTATTAGCACATAAAATTAAGCTCATTGTTCTGGTTGTGGTTGTCCCATAGCGATAGTATATAGCATGGGACAGATTATAAAACCAGTTTGCCTCTGTCCGTGTGTCCTTCTGCGTGCAGTCTCACGCTCGCATTTTTATGGATTTTCACCTAAATTGGCACAGATGTATAAACACACATAAGTAAAAGCGATTTCTTTGGCGGTAAACATCAAACTCTGATGGAAGCAGACATTCCTTTATAGATTGCCTTATTGCTGCTAAGACAGCTTCCCAGTGGCTGTGGAGGGACTTTACACAGCTAATTACGTGCTCACTCGTGACACGAAGCTATTTCAACAATCCTGCCATGGCAGAATGAGTACGTTTTACGGCTGGTAAAACCTGGGTTTCGGTGAACGGATGGATTATGCAACCTAGGTACCACATGTCAGTTTTGGATAATGTGACAACATTACATATAGCAATACCATCCATATCAAGAGTGGTTTGGTTCAGTCCAAAGTGGGTCTTACTGCAGTGAGTATTAGTTTAGTTGAATAATTGTTTTATGTACTGACAGGTGGTTGACTTGAACAAAGCTGCAGATGAGCTTGGCGTCCAGAAGAGACGAATTTACGACATCACAAACGTGCTTGAGGGCATCAGCCTTGTAGCTAAAAAATCCAAAAACAACATTCAGTGGCGGTAAGTTTGCTACATTTTTACATTATCATTCGATTTTATATCATAGACTGCAAAGCGCTGACAGTTAATCACTGTGTCCTGTCTGATAAATGCGGTTTGCAATTTTTTGGAAGAAGTCATCAAGAGATTAATCTGCAGATGCTTTATTCAGAAGAATACAGGTCCACCCTCGTTAATCCGCCATAATTTGTTTTCTGAAAATTTGGCGGATTAACGAAAACAGGCCATTTGTGGGGCTGGGCGTGTATTGTGTTCGTGCCTGTGCAGAGTAAGCCTATATGCACCACAGAACATCATATTACTGTTGTAAAATGGTACTGAATGATCTTGCAAAAAAATCAGTGCCAGTTCGAATAAAATTTATTTACCGGTATCAGTTTTGTCAATTTACTGAGCATTAAAGTAGCTAGTTATCTTGCTCACACAGAAATTTTTCATGGCCTTTTCTTTCAAAAGTTTCTGAACGTCCATTGTCAAGGTGCATGTTAACAGCGCGCAAAATCGCCCAATGACAGCGGGTTTCAACGGAAGTTTAGCAGGAAACAATTACGGCTGTAGTGTAGTTTGGCGGATTAACTAGTGGTAAATCAATAGGTTGCTATTGAAAACGTTTTGGTGGTTGGCGCATTGGCGGATTAACGAGTGGTTTTAACATGGGAATGAATTTGTTCTGTGCAGTTTTGGCGGATTAGCGACTTTGGCGGATTAACGGGTGGCGGAATAACAAGGGTGGACCTGTACATTGTGGACTTCCGTGTTGCTGATTACCACTTACCTTGGTTTTCACAGCCGTTTTTCTTGTGATCCTGGGTCAGCTGGTCCCCTGTTGGTTTTCTTCCATCATTTTTTTGCGGAAGAGAAACTGTGGATAAATGGCATCATGTTTTTACATGCCAGTCGTCCTTCTTGTCAACCAGCCAACAGTGTCAAAGCACTGAAGTTGTGTTATTTGAATGAGCATCAGGCCCTCACTGTCCTTCACATTGCTGTCAGCTTGCTGCTTGCTATGTTTTTCTGGTGTACGATGTTCCTGGTACATGAGTGATCTGCTTCAGTATACATTACAGGGTGTCTAACACTCCTGGAAATCCTTAATATCCTGGAATTGAGCCGCTGACATTATAGTGGTCCGTCTGCATTCTGCAAATATACCGAAGTTGAGAAATTGTCTTGAAAGGTTTGCAGTGGCCCCTGTGGTTGTCTGAAGCATGATATAACAAAGGATGCATTCATCGGCTTGCAAATCCCCATAAGTACAAGTACACAAGTATTATGATTAATATGTCTATGTATATCTCTGTCTGTCTCTCCGCCAGGATATCTTCGGAATGCTACAACAACTGGCAGTAGACATTGAATAAACCGATGAAACAGAGAATTTGCTCTGTGTTGTAATTAGTGAAAAACGGTTTAATTTTATTTTAGTGGAGGCGAGTGTCACTTGTCGGCACCAACTTTGCGAAGTTGTAGTTCATCCCATGTGGCAGGTAAGTTTTATGATTTCTAATCTTATGTTAAATGTGTACTCTTTCTGGCCAATGGTTTATTACATGTAAGAAGTGCTGTTTTAGCTATAGAAGTAGCGGTGGTTTCTTATTATCAGCACTTAGTCGGGCATGTGTGACGGTCAGTATAAACTGATCTAGATGAAGTTTGTTGTGGAATAGTATAATGGTATGTCATTGGCCCAATCTCACATGCCATATGTGGCTGACATTGGTGAAGGGGTGGGCAAAGGTGCCCCATAAAGTTACAAATTTGTTAAAAGTCGTGGAGCTTTTGGCTGTTTTTCACCCCATAGGGCAAAGATCAAGCTAAATTTGGTATGGAGGAGTATAATGGCTTCCTCTGTTACAGCATGTTAGAAATTGTCTACCTATTATTATTATTATTTGCCATGGCTATTGAAGCAGCATGGGATCCCCATTATTTCAACATTTTGTTACAGTTGTGGTATTTCAGCAGTTTTATTCGTTTTGTTCCCTCCCTTTCCTCCTCCCCTTACCTCCCTCCCTTCTCCACTCCTCCCTTTAGCTTCCCTCTCCTTTCTTAAATTCCCTCACCATCTGTCCCTCCTTCCTTCCCTCTTCTCGCCTTCTTTTTCCTCTTATTCCGTCTTCTATTTATCCCCTCCCCACTCATCCCCTTTACTTCCTTTCCGTCATGTTTTCTTCCATTCCCTCCTATCTTTCTCTTTGCCCTCCCCACTCCTCCCCTTTCTCCCGTTTTCGTTTTTTCTTTCGCCACCTTTTCTACCACTTCTAAATTAACCTAGGTTACCTAGGGAGCCCAAGAAATTTGAAGTTATAGAAGTGTAGCTGGATATGCTGCAGGTTATGAAGACATTGCGTACGTTTTATAGTTTCAGTTTCATTTCATTGTTCATTTCATTATCATAATGATGTTTGTTTTCATAATATAGTTGACTAAAATAAATAATGATTATGTCGGTGCAGAGTTTATGTAGCTTTCGCACAATCATTAGAAATTTTTGTTTTCCGCAGTTGGCAGCTCTGCAGTGGTTTGCAGCTGTTCATTGAACGTGCTGTAGATACCGTGTGTCAATGTTGGTTGTATGTCTGTATGCAGTATGTGATGACCTGGCTGCTAAGGAGAATGATCTCGACAGATTGCTCAGTGTTTGCTCTTCCAATGTAATGACACTGACAAAAAATGCGTCTTGCACTCGATATCCTTTGAGTCATTTTTTTCGCTAACACTGTTTTTCATTGTTGTACAAAGAATAGCTAATTTATATTCTGCAGGATGGATTATACATTTGTTTATCATGAGGTCACGGGTTTGGCTCCCACTTGTTCCGCTTTCCAGTAAATTGTTCACACACGTGACTCTGTCGTCAAGTGATACAAATCGATGTTGGTCAAAGGCTGGTGATGCTCTGCAGCTGTGAAGGTAACTGTATGTCTGGCATAACACTGGTAGTTGTCCTAGGGGTTGATGGCCTATGAAGTATTGATGAGCACGCTTTTTACGCTCCACTAGGAGTAGGGCAATGGCATCCTTTGCCTTTTGTGCTGTGTGTTATTAGGTCGACTTTTTGACAGAGTCAACCTAATAAAGCCAGTCTCAAATGTCCGTCTGTGCGAATGTACGTAAGTACATCCCGTCCGTCCACAAAAAGTTTCTTCAATTTCAATGAAATTTGGCATGTAGGTACTAGGTAGAGGTCGATGAATGATGCACGATGGTATGCAGTATGACCCGATCCAAGGTCAAGGTCACGAGCCCTTCAAAGTTGGAAATCCGGCCGTTTTCAACAGCTATCTCCTGCCATTTACGATGGGAGCTGGCAACTGACCACAGATTCTTAAACTAGGGCACAATATCTAAATTTGTTCGGGTCGGATTTTTGAAATTTGGCCTGTTTTTTGTGTCAGGTGACCTTGAAGTTGACACAAACGTCAGTTGCAAAGAATCGACCGTCAGTCCCCGTACAGGGCTAATTTTATTTAGAATACCATTAGAGCTGAATGCTGAATAGTTGCAGCAAGCATTTTTAATTGATGTTTCTAATTCCTTAGCTGTGTGTACCTATGCGTATGTTACCAGCAGCGATGTACGGAGCATCAGTGAGTTTGATGAGCAGACTGTTGTAGCGATCAAGGCACCTTCACAAACGAAAGTTGACGTTTCAGATCCAGAGGAGGTAATGTGCTGAATGAAAATTTTCATTTTGTGGTATGCCCCAATGTGGCATTAGTTTATTTTTTGAAAGTGAAAAATAAAAACCTTTTGAAAACTTATGGTATTGAGTTTATGTCCAAAATTGAAAATTGGGCCCAAAATGGCGGTTTTGGGGAAAAGGGAAGTTTAACTTTGGTTTTGTGATGTTAAAGGCACAGCCTTGTATTGAGCAGTCTTTTGATGTATTGTATGTCCAAATCTGTGTGGGCGTCTTGGCTGTAGGTGATTGAAAGAACTCCGTGTCCCCCAAAAAACAAAACAAAATAACCCACTCAACGTAGGTGTGCTAAGTCATGCATGCGCTGAAATGAAACTCCCTAATCAGTCTGAATAAAATTTTGCAGAATGATAGATATCACAGAGGCAATTTATTACAAGTCTAATGCTTGTGAAATACATATAAATAGCAAAAATAATTCAATTAGTTGACAAAGTAAAATACCTTAGCATATATCTCAGTTGTAACACAGGCTCAAAATGGGCTTCATTTGTTGCGTCGATTAACCTACAGTTTCTGTGTTATGGTGTTACCTTCTTTGTTACTTTTTAAAAAATGTGTTAGTATACGTGTACATACGTTTAATGATTTTGATTGCATTTGTGTGATGTGCTGCCATATGGCATAATAATAGAATAATAGTCCATGCAAATTTTGGCGACGATCGGTTAAGGGGTTTGGCAGTGGCATGGGTCATATTTCATCATTCCCCATGGGCTTTCGTCGTCATTCATACAACACTCACACTACTGTGCAAGTGTGAGATTCTTCATAAAGTTGTAAAGTTAATTATTAAAATAACTTTTATATTAACTAGCATCAGTTTAAATGAAGATTTTCTTGTTTGTTCAAGGAGTTCTGTGTCCAACTGAAGAGTGCAAATGGTCCAATTGAAGTGTACCTTTGCCCTGACAACATAGAGGCAGAAGCTTCATCTGATTCAGCTCTTGCACAGCCTGCGACATGTACTACAGATAACGTTTTACCGTCAGAATCGTCGTTTTGTTCTGCTCAGAAACAAGAAGGTACGTGGTTGCCTAATAGAGGACCACATTATGATGTGATCAAGTATCAGTAGTGGGTTTTAGTTTTCACTTTTATGCCGATCTTACGTAAAGAGAACCATGTTCCCTGCATGATTTTTAATGTTCTTGTGAATTCCATATGTTGCATTTTTAACTGTAAGAATGAACCAGAATAATACAGGCTGGTGCAGAAAAGCAGTTATTTAATTTTGTTGTCTGTTACATAAATACAAAACACAAAGCAAGGAACTTGTTGTTACATGTACTGTCAGTCACTTTAGTCAAAATGTTGAGTTGTCTTGCTAGTCGTATTGTATCAAGCATTAATGATAGTTAGTTTTTGCTGTTGCTTTATTGTTTGCAATGGTGGCTGCACCTCTTATTAATAAATAAGTAAATATCCAGTTCAGATATCCGGCAGTTTACAGCTTTTGTGCGGGAGCCAGAACCGGATGTTGAGAAAGGCCAGATATCCGGCCAACCGGAACCAGAACTGGATATCCGGTACATCCCTACTATTGAATAAGTGAATTCTGTGTTTATTAGTGTGACTTTATAGCATACTTTGCAGCTACATTGTTGTTACTCGCTAATCATTTTAAATTAGTGCTCATGTTCATGCCTTTGCTATTCAACAGTGTTGGCAATGGTGTTTTGTTTTCGGGCTGTTCATTTACCACGTTTATTCGTCCATCTGTTCATTTGTCCAGACAGATCGCATTACTGCGATATCTCATGAATGGCTTGAGCAATCTCGATGGAACTTACAGGCAATATTCACTATTCCCTACTAATGACATGATTAGATTTTGGAGGTCAAAGGTCAAGGTCACAGCCGGATGTCGAGGTGGCGAAGACATCCGCGTCAATGCTGGGGCGTCAAAGTACATCTCACAAATTACATATCACTTTGCTGTTGTTTGGTGTTTAGATGATTCATTACAGTTCTTGAGCCAAGAATTTGCCTCGTTGCAGTCGGAGATTTCACCATCAATTGGGTTCTTGCTGCAGACTAACGACCAGAACTTAGACCAGTCTGAGTTGTCGCGGTGGAACTGTGACGAGATTTGTGACAGTTTTCCGTCGCTGCTTGACAGCAGTCACGGTATACTCGACTGGTTTGATAATGACGAACTTTTCTAAGTAGTTTCTGCAGCAGACTGATTCTGATGATGGTAGCAGCTATCGGGATAAGTGATGAAACAAGATCGAAGTCTCTGATGCAGTTTGAGTGTGACGTAGATAGAGGCGCAGCCTAAGTGATGATACTTGTCATATGCCCAACAGTACGGAGTGAGTAGGCGGAGCCACGGGAGAAAGGATCAACTGTCCAGTGGGATCGTCCATTTAGCATAGCAACGTTTTTCTCATCATAATGCACAGCATCATAATAATGGTCTCTCATAATGCACATAACTCCTCACCTCCTGGCCTCATCTACGTGCTACCGCTGGCCGGTCGGTGATTATTCGGCTGGAAGCTAGGCTTCCGCCAAATATTGGATTCACCCTACGAGGTAATTTGATGATGTTCACGCGTTCGGCCATAACTCCGCCGAAAGTGAACCGATTTGGATGACATCTGGAGCACTCTGAGTCCAATGTTGAAGGCTGTCCTTTTCAGATTTTTGGCACGATTTGCGCAGTAGCAACAGTTGGACAGGCAGGTGAAATTTTGTTTGTTTTTTGTCCACTAAATAATGCACAAGTTCATCAATTTACTGTCGTACAAATTTTTTTGACATTTGAAAACAACAAATTCGATCGGTCTCGTGATGAAACCTTTCAGAAAAGAATTTTGAAAATGTTAGCGTAAGGAGCCGTTATTCCAAAAAAAAAAACAAAAAATCTCACAAAATTTTAACATCTCGCGACTTCATGCTGCCATAACTATGCAATGATTACAGATGGCTGGAAATTCACTGGCAACTGATCCCTATACGTGATGTCTAGTTTCCATTTTTACCGTTAGAACCAACTTCAAAATCATTTGTACAAGAAACATACTCCCAAACTTTTTGTCGACGTTTAACGCCCATTCGCGAGTGACACGATGCCATGTCATATTGTTGATGGTCTGAGTGGGCGTGGCCTGATGACGTCTTTAGGTCACTCTCAGGTCATTCAATAAAATAACGGGAAACTGGATCAATGCATTGTGTGGGCTGTATGGTGGTACGAATTTTGCTATGAAGGACCAATTTCGTGTGTGTGTGTGTGTGTATATATATATATATATAATCAGGGTTGTTAATATCGAAGTATCGAGTATCGCCGATACTTTTTCAATATCGATAGAGTTATCGCCGATACTTTGAAAAAAAGTATCGATAAGGTATCTCCGATACGTTTTATGGCTAGAAATGTCGATATCAAATTACCAATACTTTGTGACGGGCAAGGCCAAACTACGCTAGGTGGGCTAATTCTGCGAACACAGTGTGGCGCACAACGAATGTTTCATCAGCCGCCGCTACTGATGCGGGTCGCGC
>Ga0209780_1003558_pt1 | contig 11688 bp, 9 predicted proteins | sample WorMetexBAHAMAS2_FD_187384 | JGI IMG/M metagenome (GOLD analysis project Ga0209780, IMG submission 187384) | Marine gutless worms symbiont microbial communities from Max Planck institute for Marine Microbiology, Germany - Inanidrilus exumae... | ecosystem: Host-associated > Annelida > Digestive... | reverse complement strand
CCAGTCAGTTCGTCACTGAAGGAGAAAAGGTTATCTGACTCAATGTACAAGGCAGGAGTAGGGTTCAAATTGGAACTGCTGCCCTATATAACCTCTGAAGTGGGCAAAACGACAGTCCATGGCAAACCTAACTGCTTTGAGGTCTTTTGTTAAAGTTAAATGAGGTTTCCGGTATTCGTTTTGTTGTCGTAGTATTTTACGGGAAAGCGTTTACGCTTTTAAATGTTTTGTAAGCAAAACTTCAAAAACGGGTACAAATCACAAAACTCCTCATAGTTACGATGTTACGGCCTTCTGTCTGTCAACACTTTCCAGTGCCTTGATGCTCAGGATGTCGTGCAAGGAATGCGGACGAATTTGTCAACAATTACTAATACCGTATTCGATACAACATAACGTAAAACGTGCTATATTTTCCGATTTCCCGAGTAATTTGGAGTTAGAAAGGATTCGAACTGCTAAAGCGACCCTCATGGTGACTCAAGGTCGTTGGTATTGGCACAGTATAACAGAGGTGGCTCCTTAACACAGCAGAGCATAAACGTTATTGGTCAAGTCCGTGTTTAATTGGCTGTCGTCTGGCCGTGTTCCGATGACGTTATCACGTAATTCCGTTTGCGATTGGCTCTGATTACCAGCCTATCTCTCCGCTGTACACCGTCACAGCAAGCAATAGCCGTCGTCCAGACAGTCACACAACAATGTTATTTTTTAATTTTTACTTTAGAAATCCGAATAAATACAAAATCTTTGGCGGTGGCGCGAGAAAACTTGACTCTATTCAGCTTTGCTTGTTTGATGAATCGTTTAGTTTTTCGATGCGATACCGGCTTGTGACAGACGGATAGACAGACAAACAGTGGGCTATAGCATGTACATGTACGTGTTATGCGTATGAATAGTATAGCTGTGCGTCGCGCGGTATAAATCGATCGTCACCATAGTTGTTAATGCCTACGTCAGAAGGTGTCGCCATCTGGTGAACATCGGTAAAATGTGCCATTGCGGACTCATTATGATAAAATAACAGTAGTGCGAATCGTCTTACGATTCTCCTGTGTTTCATTAGACAAAATCTCAGTAACTGCTAGGATGGCCGACCGTGGCGTAGCGACAGCCGAAAGTTTTCTAACAACCCGCAAAATAAGACCAATCATTACCGCATTCGGGAAAAATGCGACTATTTCTACGCAAATCATTTTACATTTAGAGAAATTCACGTGACTCGTGATTTGCAGCATTAATCTATTTACAGGCTATGTCCACGCGCAGTATGTTCACTGTAATATAGAGCACATGAAAGATGAAATAAAAGAAACTTAAGCACAAGTAGCACGCAAACTAACTACTACAAGATAGTGCTACACATCGGTTCACTCTCTCTTTTTCTGTGTAATAGCTGAGCTTCTTGTTCTTGCTAGGTAGCAGTGGCGATTCTAGCCAAGAAATTTCGGAGTCATGGTGCCCATGCGATATGGCGAGCGCGGGCGCGTGCCTATAATAGAGGGTCACGGCAAAGCCCCAGAGGACAGGGCAGGACAGGGCAGGGCGGATCATCTAATGGGCGATCAGACAGCAGCCTTCTCGCTAGTTCACAGAATGTCCAGTCACTCAGTAAAATTATTCATAGGTATTAGCCACATTGGAGATGAGTAGGCCTTTTTCGTATTAAAGAATCCTTTATGTTTTAAGCAGGCAACTGTAAGTGTTTTGCAACCTTGTTGTGCTGCCAGTGTTTTTATGTACATGTAACCTGTTTTATTGATGACGATTAATATAGTAAAGTTATCAAGGATGTTCCAGTCGCCGCTTGGATACCCAGGGTCGCAAAGACATTGATCACTTTCGATGGGTGTCTGATAATCAAGTTCTACCACTGTTTGATCGAAGGCATGCAACAAATAATTTTCCATTACCGATACAATTAATATTGTCACATACGTCAACACAAGAGTTCACCTGCCATCCGCAACGACATTTTGTTGCATACGAAACGCTGTTTGTTTTTGCTTGTTTGTTTGTTTGTTTGTTTCTCTGTCCGCTCGCATATCTCAAAAAGCGCATGTCCAAATTTCACCAAATTATACGTACATGTTATCTGCGACCTTGACTCGGTCCTTTTCTTATGGCATTGCGATACTTTATGTACTTCCGGTGTTGCGGGTTACGTCATGTTTTCATGTAATGTAGAGAATAGGCCGAAACATAGACGACACGTATTTTTTGTCCATTTCGTCACATGGCATATTACCCGTGTTCCTGGCTCGGTCCTCTTTTGACGACGGTGCAATGCGTTATGTACTTCCAGTTTTGCGGATGACGTATGTTTTCTCATTATGGAGCGAATGGGAAACTTGTTCCATTAAGTTTGCCAGGCGGCACAGGGGCGAAGTCTGCCGTCTCCGACTGCATCTTATTAAGTAGTAGCCAGGAAAACTCGATGGCCTGGACAGGAAGTATTGTGCTTAGATTACATGGCTCTCCTCGTAGGTGCTCGATAGCATCAGAAAGCGCCAGGCTGACTGTGTGTAGCGATGTAAATTTGGTGACGAGAGCTGTTTTTGAGTGCGATCTGTCTTTGAGTGCGACTGAGAACTCTCCGAAAGCGTCGCTTCCGTCGACATCTTAAGCACGTTTTGCAGCTCCTGTCTGCTTCTGAAGTCACCGCTTCACTAGCCACCTTGCCATTCGCCGAAATCTCGCGATGAACACCCAAGATCCATAACTCGAAATACTGCGGTCTCAACTATCGCACAACGAGCATGCGATGCTTCGTGTGACATGCGTATAACGCTGAAGTGCGCCGTACTTGTTATCAACAAACTTCGTGGACGACCAACGTTGTTGATGACATCACGTATTCCTCCGTCAGCGCACAGTTGTAGACGGATGACCACCGCGGCGGATGGACAAAATTTGCAGCGGTAAAGCGTTTCAGCCGGAGACTTATCGACCGATCGAAAAACGCAATGTTTACCTAGCCCACCTGCATTTGGTGGTGATCCCATCGGAATTTCGTCGAGATCTTTTGCAACATAACAGTCCCTGGGCTATTGTGCTGCGTTGTTTATGTGATCCTGTACGATTAACCGTTGTGGTAGAACGACTTGTGACAGACGGACAGACAGACGAACAGACAGACATAGGGCCACAGCATATACCGCGCTACCAAAGCATCGCGCGGGTAAAAACTAGAAAACCCTTTTCAAGTAAAGTAAAGTAAGTAAGTAAAGTATACGTCGATTTGTATAGCGCATCGTCGTGACTACCTGTAATGCGCTCAGACATGGATCACACAGTTTTACCTGCAAATTACACCATGCCTGCCTTTACTCCCCAGCTGCAGAGCATCACCGCCCTTTGGCTGGTACTCATTTTACCGTCCCACGGAGGGTAGAATGCTGAGTCAACATGAGCGGTTGGTTACATACCGAAATAAAGTGCCGCCTCCGGGAGTCGAACCCGGACACGGTCACCCATCCCAGTACTAACCGGGCTGAGCGTAGGTTAACCTCGTTGAACTTGATCGAGACAAACGACGTTACCACTGCGCCACGCCGCCACCAAGGTCGCATCGTTTAGTTTAGCAACAGTGTCCTCCTGTGATCGCGAACTTTGACGTACCACTTTGACCTTTGGATTTGACCTGGATGATGAACCAGCATATCTAGGTCATATCCGTCATTTTGTTCAAAAGATATTGTGTGGACAGACAAACACACACACCGGACCCACTGCTCTACCTAGGCCACTAAAGTGGTCGGTAAACGTCTATGATCCGGTCATTAAAGCTCACTCCTCAATGTCGATAGAGTACTGCTAGGACTTCCTGAAATTTACATGAAATCGACGTCGATCGACGCTGTCTTCCAACGCTGGCATATTCTGCCTGATTATACGACATCTGAGGGATCAATATTTTACGAGCACGATTTCGACGATCCAAACAACCTTTCCCAAAGTCCCAGCCCACTTAGTTGGATTTGATAAATGTGTGTGAGTTGTCTGAGCTTTTTCTATACTGCATTGCCAAGCATTTGTGCATTTACATTCATTTTATAGGGGCTCCATGCTCTAATATTCTGGGGACTAGACAACGCTTAAACTTACATATTGTTTCCTGTGATTATCAATTAGACTGGTAAAATTTTCCACAGTCGCCGTCAGCATTAATACTGTTCTTACAAGCCACAAATAATATCAAATATATAGGCCAATTATTGATGGGGCCAAATGCATTGCGGCTCAACCAAAATTAATGGTGGGCCATGGACCACAGACACGATGCACCCCACAGCGTCCGTGCTTCCTCTGTTGGCATTAGGCAGTACGTCAGTACCACTCATTTCTTAACTCGACATCAGAAACTAGGAACAAGATTCATTCTGAACCCACAAGCAAAGACATCTAATACAACTGATACAACGCTGCGTATAGTTTGGACAAATTCGCCATTAAAGAAGTGACTGTTGCTAATACTTCAGCCACACTTCGGAATTTTTAAACGAAATTTTACGTGCATATTAGGAGTTCTTATGTACACAGATTTGTCGAATTTCTTCTGACTGTCTTAATACTTGGACAAAATTATGTAATTCCAAATGTAACAACATTGCGATATTGGCACGTTGGAGTTCGATTTCTGACTAAATAATGTCGCCTTTTTTAAAATTCAAATGAAATCGCCATTGATCACCACTTCACAGTTAAAATATTTATAGCTTTCGATTTATGTATGTCCGAAAACATACGCTGTACTAATAACGTTAGTGGATTTGCAGGGACGATACGATCTCTTGAGTCCCGAACGACTGCGAGGCTATGAGCTAAGCAACGCAAATGGCCTATAAGATACAGCAAAAAATAAATAAAAATAAATAAAATAGGGTAAAATAAAATGGGTAAGGTTAAAACGGGGATGATTTACCTTCTCTGACGTTACCGTGACGACCTTCTGCCGATATGTAAATAGGCTAATGCACATTTGTTGTGTATTTACTTGATTTCCATCACAGAGAGTTGTCGTTGAGAAGATGTGTAAAAAATTTCTTCAGTTTGTTTTTATTGCAATTTGAATAACGTTGACGAACTTTTCCTAGTGAAAAAAGATGCAGTCGGAGACGGCAGACTGCGCACCCGGTGCCGCCACCTGGCGAACTTGATGAAACAAGTTTCCCATTCGCCCCGTTATGCGAAAACATGACGTCATCCGCTAAACCGGAAGTACATAACGCATGGCACTGCCGTCAAAAGAGGACTCAGCCAGGAACACGGGTAATATGCACAAAAAATTGGGTGAAATTTGGAGGTGTGTTTTTTTAATATGCGAGCAGGCAGACAGACAGAAACAGACGGACAAACAGATATACAGACAAGCTGATCGCAATACCTTGCCCACTTACTGGAGGAGGAGAAGCGAAGTAAAAATAGATTGACAGTGACGTAATTTCTTCCAGCTGTTGTGGCCGCGATGATGTAGGGCAAGGAAATGTAAACATTTTGCAGCACTTACAGTGAGATCGCCGAGCTGGCGCTAGCATTAAGTTTTTCTTAAACTTATCGATTCAATTTTATTTTCAGAATGTGACAATTCTTCACCAATTAACTTCTCAAAGTACGACAACTTGCCATACGACATAGAGATCGTAGATTACTGTGACGTCACTTCATCCTGTCTGTTGACTAGACTAGTCGGTGTGTGTTTGTGTTTAGATACCGCTGGCGACGTACATTTCCGACCCTTACTCGAGACGCAGTTCTCGGAACCGGCGCAGCTGCGCGACGACGCATGAAGACATGTGGAAGATGGCGTCAATGACCGTCGTAGGTGAGTGAGTCTCACCTGAACACTAATTAATTGGGCTAATTTACCGAGTCACGTGATCAATAATTGTTCGTAGTATGCAGTCGCAGCAAACAAACACTTATTTACGCTATTTGTATACAAAAACACGAAAACCCCGCTCTGGTCATCTTTAGAAATAGCAAAACGTATGACAAGAAACTCCTCAGCTAGTCATATATCTATTACAGTGTATGCCAGCTGAAGTGAGACCAAAATTCAAATCCGTTTAAATGCGACATAACTCAGTAGAAATTTATATCGTTTAATTACAATAATTGTTATTTATCTAACGTTAACTGCACAAGTTTTAACGAAATATACGGCCTAGTTCCTTGAATATAATAGTTTTAAAACTATTAGTCTAAGAGTCAAGTTGCCAGTATAGGAAACAGTTACCCTTTGTATTCGCAGCAGTCAATCGAGTGACAAACGAGACCATTCTGTGATAAATTCCTTTAACAACTATCTTACACTGTAAGTTGTAATACTTGTCTTGCTGTTAAAATTTTAATAAAACTGTTTATCGTCAAACATTTCGTCGTGTTTGCTTAGGTCGCAGTGGCTACCAATTTAGCAAATTTTTGGGTTTTAGGTCGCATCCACACATGCTCCGTGGATTGACTGCAGCATCAGCACGAAACTTGCGACTAAATGTATTGAATCGATGCATTTTATGATCACTAAATTTCCACTTTCTCATTTCTTGGGATCACGTGACCCCGTGTACCATAAATGACGCCACTAACAACTTGTTCAGTAGTAAATGAGCTAACTTTTTAACTTTTATATCGTAGAAACTATAAGCTATATATTGTGTTGAGAACTTGTTTAAACGAATTTTGGCCTCAGTTCAATTGAGACAAGGTGTATAATTATCATGTACATCTTTTGTTGAAATGGAGCCTTTAAAATAACGATAAAATCACTGCAGGCGAATAGCCAATATAACACTGGAAATTATTAATGTTACTTGTTTACGTGTACTGAAAGCAAACCAGTTAAGTCAACACATGACCTTAAGACCGATGTCACACTTGCAATTTTGTCGCGGAACTTTGTCGCGCTTTTTTATCGCGCGACCAAGTTGCAGTGCGCACTGCAACTTTGTCGCATAACAAGAATTGACCAATCAGCGTTAACAGCATTTTCGCGACAAAGTTGCACATAATAGAGAACAGTTGTATTCGGAAAAATAGTAGCGCGATTGTTAAAGACACATCATGTCAGACTTGCGATTTTGTCTCACGATAAAGTCGCGCGACCACGTTGCGCGAAAAATCGCAGTGAGTGATATCGGTCTTAGTTAAAATACCATGTTTATTTCAGGTCACGTAACGCCTTCTTGGCCAATCACGCGAGTTGGCGGTACGTGAATGAGTCACCGGTCACAGGTGTTGATGTTTTCAGTAAGTAATTAGCCACCTGCCATGACGATCCGTCCAATCATTTTCTTACGCTGCTACGGATCACGGTGGTGCGAATGAATTGACCTGATTACGCGATCCTGGCTGTTTTTCTGACGGTTCCGGTGTTTAGATTGATCGTCGGCGGCCAGTGGCTATACGCTGGGGCAAAGACGTCGATATGAATGCTATAATCTAGTTGAGCAACCGCCCTCTGGCTAAGTCGGTCTCAAGACGTCGATGGAGCGAGTCGCTCTTCTACTGCATTGCCAACTCAATGATAATTAACGTCATACGAGTAGGTCTAGATTACGTCGCGGGGCCTCTGTGGCCCTTCCTTTAGGAGTCCGCATTACGGATTGCTGCTGTCTGTCTGTCCGTCCAACATTAGGCGCGCTATGGCTACTTTGGCTTTGACGTTGAAGAAGAAGAAGTTAAAGACAGGACATTTGTATAGCGCCTTGTGGTGAGAACTCACCTCTAAAGCGCTCAGATTGGCACACGTGTTCGTTAACAGTTTTAACAAAGGATCATGCAGTTTTACCTGCCACCAACATGCTTATCCACGAATGGAATGAGCCATCCTGCTTTTACTTTCCAGCCGCAGAACATCACCGCCCTTTGGCCGGTACACATTTCTCATCCCACAGAGGGTAGAAGGTTGAGTTGGCCTGGGTGACTGGTTACATACCGATGTGGTATGCCCGTCCGAAGACGGTCACCCATCCCAATACCAACCGACCGATAGTGCGGCGGCCGGGAATCGAAATCACGCCCATTGAGTCGTACGTTCGACGCCCTAACCACTCGACTACCGAGCCACGTTTGGCTGTAACACTTTCTGCACAACGTGCTATTTACACCATGCGGAAATATCTAGATTAAATGTTATTTCGTTCGAAAATTATCGTACAAACACACAAACACACACATACATCAAACCGATCGGACTATCTGGTCCACTTAAGAGGACTGTGGACGGTAAAAAATAGAAGCCGCTTGCGACCCGTTATGTTGTAATCTTACGACAGTCGATATACAGGTTTCAAAAATATTTATTGCCTGTCGTACGTAACTCGCCACATTGCGGGGTTTAATTCGACAGCGAGATTTTGGAACAATGGTCAAAAGAGGCCGCATCGCAGGGAGCATTTTGCATGGGAGAAAAGTTAATGTGACATAGGCCAGTCGGGAGCAGTTTAGTCGGTTGCAGCAGTCGCGCTGATGCCGTTATTGATTTTTTTCGCTGCGTACGCCACATCAGTGACTCACGGTGTTTTTCGATGGGCCGGACAACCGCCAAAATTACTCATTCCCTTTGGAGATCTTGACACTATCTAATACGTAGGTGCCAACTCGGAGGTCGAGGAATATCGCACCACTTGGGCCCACCCGAGTTAACCCTCCAATTGGCATTTCTATCGGTTCAGCCGTTTTGCAGGGCTCACGAACGTGTCCAACAGACAGACAGACATACTACAGACCACGTTACTCCGTCTGTAGTAATAGGCCGCATCTATAGCTATTGCTGCGATGCAGCCCAAGGACAATATGCGATTAAAAATAATTAATGTATTCTAAAAAGCTGACGTGTTGCCCGCTTAGTCTACCACAAAATAATAGCAGCAACAGCTCCGCAACTGCATTTTGGAGATTAAAAGGCCACAAATTTTTCGAAATTATGTCGTGCAATCAGAACACCAATTGTTTCGATATATGCATAGCGGCCGTTTTGGATTTTACAAAATGGCTGCCATAACACCGATTTTTGTTGATATCTCGACTTCCAAATGACACAGTTACAGTTATAAGTTTGACAGCCAAACCGACATTTTCTGAGACAAAGAATCCGAGGTACCAAAACGAATAACGTACGATGTTTTTAACTTTAACTACGTAAAACGGCGCTCTAGAAGCGAATCGCAAATGCAGTGCATCTTCGTTCCGCACATATACACCTCCGTGTGGAGTGAAAGTCGTTCAGTTGGTCGTGACGCGTATGCCTAAGTGGCGCCGACGTCGTCGTAGACATCACCGTCGCGTAGAAAATCAATAATTTAGCGCCGAATTACATCTTCATCCCATCACTCTTTCTCGACTGACTATACTCATTTAGCGCGTTCTAGCAGACGCATGAAACCTGGCGTTATATTCCTGCAATATTTAGCATGATCGACGGTTTGGGTTCGCTAACGTCCGTTGACAAATGGCTCAGCTGTTTCAGCGATAGCGCGTGATGTCTTGCGTCAGTTAAAATCTTGTCAGCTGCTGCACAGCTGTATGGGAAATCTCATTTGGAAAGGCCTGCAATAGACCTTACGGATCACTCAAAAAAAGTATCGGAAATGGTGCTGTTCGATAGTCTAGCTAATTCATCCTATTAGTGGTCTGTACTGTAGTAACTATGCGTCTCTATCTTGCACCGTTTATGCTTATAGTACAATTACTGTGTTGTTTCGATTAGCGAAATACTCGCTTAAGGTCCGTTATTTTCTTGTCCTGCGTTTTAGTCGATCTATTTTCGTTAGCTAAGTTTCTTGTTACGTTAGCAGCCCTGTCCTTTTTGCACGGAGCCGTGAAGTATCTCATTATTTTCTACGACTAATGGCATAAATGACGCTGCGTCTCGGGTCCAATTACTGCATCTTCTCCGTTTACGCTGCTTGCGAGATCGTCGAATGCGAACGCTGGCCGTTATGTTAAATGTTTTCACCGCGGCGTTAAATGACGATGTTGATTAATTGCGGCTTCTTCGTCGACGATGCGTAGGATGCTTTAAAGTTGTTACGAATTATCAGCGAGTTCTGTATTTTCTCAGCGCCAGATTTACCAGCCCTGTTCAGCACAGAACAGTTTACTTCCTTTAGATTTCAGCGAGCCCTTCTATTGGTGTTGCGATGGACAGTCATGCATGAAAAATGTCCATAAGAACCAGGAAAAATTGCTCTTGACAATATGTGGCCATAAATTTGTAAGGGGGGGCTTTCGGTGGACAGTTTGAACACTTCAAAATCTGGCTATGGTATTTTTAGCGCCAAAAAGCCAAGACGTCTTGTTGTGGTACCAAGAAAACGTCGTTATTTGTTGTCCAGAAGCGATGCATACTCGTTCACTGTCGTAGATAACTCGATTTCGTTGAATCATTCGTGCAGCAGATGTAATGAGTGAAGGTCTGAAGGTCGTGCCGGAGCCGGAGTTTGCGAGTTTACGTATGGGATCTAGTAATCTACAGCGGCCACTGAGAGTGATGGTGAAATTAATGACGTCTACCTTCTGATGGTGAAATGTGTGAAACTGTCTGTTTCTTGTCAGTTTAATAGCTGGTTCTATGCGTGTATTTAATTGTCTTTGTGTACCTGGTGCTATTTTTTTATATATGTGTGTACTATTTAATAATAATACAGGTAATGATAATGACAATATTTACCGTCTGGTTAATCAGTCCTATTTCAACGTCAACAGTCACTGTCACTTTTCGCGTAAATGCACATTGTGTGGTGATGATGATGGACGTTCTTTATTATCATTATTAGTATTATTATTTTAACCCACGTAAAAACGAGGGGAGGAAAAAATTAAGCAGAAATGCAAACAATGGAAGGGCTAATGTTCCAATCGGTCGTACAACTCTAAACCATCATGTAACAAAACCGACTTAAAGCGAGAAAGAAGTACAGAAATACGCGGGAACAGAAAGGAAATCTCTTGGTCATCACCAGAGACTCTAGTGATTATTATTTGTTATTATTATTATTAGGCCGCATAACATGCACTGCATAGATGCGGCCTATTTTTACAGGTATCGCACGTAGCGTGGTCTGTCGGTGTGACTGTGTGTCTGCGTGTTGGTCACACGGCTGTGCCGTACAAAAAAACGGCTGAACCAGTCGTGAGCCCGTTTGCGAGGGCAGAATCACGTGAGCCCAATGAACCATGTATTAGATGGGGTCAGGGTCAATCGAATCCATTTGCAGCGGCGAAGTGTGAGATAAGGCGATGCGGCCTCTTGCCAAATTACTCTGGACGCCTGTCATTGCACTGTACTCTGTCGTTTCGCAGACATTGGAACGATTAACGTATTTGCAGTCTATTGCTACATTGTGTTGGTTATTTTATGCTTATATTGTATAGAGCGTGCAATATATACTAGTTCTGTTTTTAATCGTATGTATGTGATTACATTTTACTCTGTTGTAATTGTATCCCCGTAAAAGACGACATAGTCACTGACAACTGAGCCAAGAATTAAAGTGAAAAATAATAAGTTTTCTTCCACATTACACATATACAAAAATAGCCCGTCGTAAAAGCGAAAGATATAAAATAGAGCCAAGAATTTCAGTACCCGTTATGCTGGAATTGGAATATGAAAGCAAAATCATTAAACCAAACTATTAGTGATTAAAGAAATATGTTCTTGGCTGCAAACTTTGCGTCCAT
>Ga0209780_1003557_pt1 | contig 11688 bp, 6 predicted proteins | sample WorMetexBAHAMAS2_FD_187384 | JGI IMG/M metagenome (GOLD analysis project Ga0209780, IMG submission 187384) | Marine gutless worms symbiont microbial communities from Max Planck institute for Marine Microbiology, Germany - Inanidrilus exumae... | ecosystem: Host-associated > Annelida > Digestive... | reverse complement strand
GGATTATGTTAATGCATCTAAAGCACGGTTAGATCGAAGCAACTGAGCTTGCGCGATGTTGCCTTCGTGCTGGCTTGCTAAGCTGCTGCTGAGGACATTTTTGACATTTCTTTGATCAGTTTGTTTTGACTGACACAATGACAGGACAATGTCTTTAATTTAAAAAATTAAAAGTAAAGTGAAGTAAGTGTATAGCAGTTCGCAGAAACTCTGCCGTGCACCGCTACGGGAAACTCACATGCCATATTGGATCACATTATTACCTGCCACCCGACAGAGGTGAGAATCCCGCCTTCACCCCCAGCCGAAGCAGGTACTCGATTTAGCGACCCCGGAGGGATGCAAGGCTGAGTTGACCTGTTACGTGAAAGCGGACCGGCCGGGAACTGAACTGTTCGTTGCAAGTCCAACGCCCTATACTGCTGAGCCACCACGCACCACTTTACTATGTATAACGCTCAGTAAAGCTTATAAATAAGTTGATCGATTAAGTAAGAGATAAGTTCTCTGTATAAAAATACATCACTACTAGACTGTAAGCTTCATCTTTGGTTGTATTAGGTTGGGTTAAAAGCTTTCCACTTGTAGTGGGTTGGATCAGTCAGCTGATGGGTTGGATCGGGTCACACAAAATGGACCCATGGACAACTCTGTACTGTACAGTCGTTTCTATGTAAGTGACTTCTGTAATTGCTCACAGACTGAGAGATGGTGTACAGTTCTTTCTAATTTCTAATCACGTTTATGCTACATTTTTTTTTCACGGGTCGTGTGCCAGCTATTGAAATAAATTGTTTTGAATTGATTTTCAGACCTTGTTACATGTATGAAATATAATTCTTTCATGCTGAAAAAATGCCGTTTCATACATGTGATATCTGCCGTTTTACAGAGCTATACGACTCTCTCCATTGTTTGTAAACCAGTCAGTTTTCCATTCATAAAAAGTAGCATCAGTGAGGATAAATATGGCGTTGGGTGCTACGCTTCTTGTTTCTTTTCTTCTTCCTAACATTGCACTCACGTGGAATTCTGTCTCACCATTTCGACTGCATGACACAGAGCGTCGCGCGGGTCTCTCGGTGATAGCTAAGCCTCTTTTCACACTAAGCCAGCAGGCCGTCTAGTATTATTCAACGCCGGAATAAACAGGTAGAAAAGCTACAGCGACGCTAACCAGTGGCCGGGTCACTATGTACTGAGCGTGGAAAATCCGCCAGACGACGAAAGCCGGCGGCGCCTTAAGCCACGCTCTGTACCTGCACGCTACACGGCCGAGCACTCGATCAATACGCCGCTGTTGCACCATCCTTAACGCACTATAATTAATAGATCCTGACGATGCTCGTGACAGTGATATAGTGTCACACGGAGCAGTAGCTGCCGGCCGGCCGGCGCCGCAGTGGCACCGACCACGACAATTAATCCTCTTACCTATACACTTTATCCACAGACGCGGCTATATACGACAACAAAAGCTTTCCACACGTAGCCAGCACAGACGTTCTCGGTTCACTTGGCAGCGTGCAAGGGGCGTGGCCGAAGATGTGACGTCACAACGGAAGCTGGGAGAAGTATGTGACATTACGCAGCTGTCTCTTATTGCCGAAAACATTGCTTTGTGGTCACAAAAAATAAAGCCCGTTACTCCCAAGCAACCAAAGCAAAATACCAGTAATTATGACAGACTACGAAAGAAAAGCATGTACTACCATCTGTTGGACAGAACCGTTATTCATAACCTTTCAGAACTTGGAGGATCACTAGAAAACGGTACAACTTTCTCGACAAAATTATTTGGTAGATACAACTATACAGGATTCGTGCGGAGAAATTCACAAAAGAATTCCACAGCTTTTCTATGACGTCATGTTTATTTGAAGACTGGTCACCAGTGTGTAAAAACTCAAATGAGCCCCGAATTCACTACACTTGGTGCTGTGTTACAGCGAGCATGTGATGTCATACACTAAACAAAAAGAAAGCAACATTCAAATACAAGTGCTCAAAGAATCTTTGCCGAAAGGCCGCATCGCACGTCTTTGCCTTTATTGAGGAATGAATGATCCCTTCTGCTTCATGCCGTTATTGACAAATGACTGATCCCCTTTGCAGAGTACACCGCAGCAGAGACCACAGTGCTTTTCAATGGCCAGACAACGTTCAAAACATTATTCCTTCCCGCAGGGGATCTCGACCACATGTCATATTTGTGTTGCGTGTTGGCGCTGCGGTAGGGCGTTAGACTTGCGATTTACATGTCGCGGGTTCAATTCCCGGCCGGTCCGCTTTCACGCAACATAGGTCAACTCAGCCTTGCATCCCTCCGTGGTCGCTAAATCGAGTACCTGCTTCGGCTGGGGGTAAAGGTGGGATTCTCACCTCTGTCGGGTGGCAGGTAACACTGTGTGATCTAATATGGCATGTGAGTTTCCTGTAGCGGTGCACGGCAGAGTTTCTGCGAACTGCTATACGCTTACTTCACTTTACTTTAATACATGGTTCTTTGGGACACCCCGAGTCAGCCATCATAACAGCATCTTGATCGGTTCAGCCCTTTTGCAGGGCTCACGAACGTGACCAACAGACAAAACAGACAGACCACGCTACTCCGTCTGTAGCAACAGGCTGCATCGTAGCTATTGCTACGATGCAGCCTAAAAATGTTACAAACTACACTTCATAGGGCAACAACAGATGATCTCCTTCTGTCAGCACTCAGCAGATATGGCATAAATAGCAATAACAAACTACTGAACAGACTAAAATAATTTGGAATCGACTGTAATTCCAAGACTTTACACTGTTTTAAGTTCTACATTTCAAGACAATTTTTCGTTTTCCATGAAAACGTTGTCCACTTGGAAAAGCTGCTTTCCGAGATTTACCGACACGTTTCGAAACCCGCATGATCCCATCTATAGGTCACAAATAATCGTGCAATTTAATCTAAATCCGGTCGAAAACAGATAAATCTTCCAACCTGTATCATGTAGAGTTGTGCTATGCGGTATTCGGCCACCGACAGCGGAAGACATATTCTATACTCTTTGATCAACATTTCTGCTTCCGTTGGTCTCACGAATTCTGCATTCGGTAGAGTACACTCACGTCTACATTCATTACTTCAAGCCGTCGCTCCCGGCCCTACAGTCACATCATAAGCATTAACTAGAAAACATAGGCAGTCGTATCGTATCGACATGCAGACCCACTCCGGCAGCAGCAGCACACGGCCGTATAAGCACGCGTCACTAGTAACCGTGCGACCATAACTGTTTTCGTAACCGTGTGACCTTGACCTTTGACCTCTGGGTCACTCAATGCATGCCGAGCGACTACTGTACAGTATATGTGTACCAAGTTTGGCGTTGATAGCTCAAGCCGTTTTCCTTTCAGAGTGCGGACTAACAGACAGACGCGACTGAATACCCTACCCACGCTGGCGGCTATACAGCCGGCGTGGGTAATGAATATTCATGTAGGTCGGTGCATTTGCTTACTGAATGCTAAAAGCATTATAAGTAACTAAGAAATATAAAAGGCTGTAGTCCTAAAACGAGCTCGCAATAAAATGTAAATGGTAAATAAAGAAAATATTTAACACATCACAGAACAGAACCAGAAGAAGCCAGCACTCACAAGAGTGCAAAGACCCACGCCCACACTGTTTTTGTGACTCGTGACCTTGACATTTGACCTTTTACCCCACAATAAACGGGTTTCCAGGACTCATCGTGAAACATTCGTATGTCACTTTTGGTGATCCTAGCTGCATCGGTTTTTCAGATATCGTGCGGAAAAATAGACAGACAAACGGCGGTGGAAACCGTAACCACGCCACTACCGTCAGCGCGGTTAACAATCCAGTCATCGAATCAAACAACAAATTATTCGTCTCACTAAAGAGTCAGTCTTGGGTTTAATCGTTTGGTCTTATTCGCTGGATTATGTTGACGGGCAAGGGTCAGTGAAAAGGGAAGACTAGACTCTAGAGCACAAAACACGACACGACACGTCAATATGCGCTCACACAGACTAGCAAGCGCCAGGAACACGCAGCAAGGTTAGCTCAGCTGCCACGACTTCCGCCATAGCAAACAGACAATCTAATTTACCCTGCAAACGAACGAAACAGGAGGAGCGGGGAGGTACATGAAAAGCTTACTACTAGACCTTTCTTGTTGCATCGTCAGCAGCAATAGCAGCACCATGGCGACCGGTTGCCGGAAGTATTTTAGTCGTTTAAAGCTTCCACCTAACTTCTACTCCCATTCTTCTACTGCACTGCTCATCACTAGCAACGTTCTTTTCTTTTTAGTTTTTTATCGACCACTTTAGTCGCCGTGTGGTGCAATAAATTGCGTATTTATTTCTACTTAATTAAGTTTGTTATATTTTCTTTCTTTTTTCCTTTTCATTTTCTTGCTACCGGATTTTCCTGGTGAATAAAGATCATAAATTGAAGACTGTAATTACTCATTCCAAAGACATCAACAAAGACCAAAAACGTAAAAGTAAAAATAGCGGTGATTTTGCGGGTGCTCATCAGCAATGTCACCACTCAATACAGCACATAAAACCTATTCACATTTCATAGGAACTATGTGTCTATCTTCTACCGTTTTCGAGACATACCGAGTTATTTATCATCCAAATATGTATTTTTCCTAAACCATGTGCATTTGGCGTCGCTGTTGGTGGTAAAAAAACTCCACTGGAATTTCATCTAGAGCTGTGGCGTCACAAAACTAGCGTCCCCAGGCTACCACGCGGCGTCTGTTGCCTGATGATGGGCATAGCCGTTTTGATCCAACAGTGGCTTCTGGCGAACTGACAGACAGACAGCGCCATAGCATATACCGCGCCAGCACAGAGCGGAAGAAATCAACTCATGCCCAAGGCATGTTGTTAAATTTAGCACAAAAAAGGCCGTTGTTATCCACACATGCCCATAGACAAGATGTGGACATATCGTTTAGTGTTTGTTTGTTTGTACGGTCACAGATTTCACTGCCGAGGATAAAGATAGCGGCGTCAAATCTTGCACAACGGTTCATCGGCGTCCAAGGCAGGGAATAACACATTTTGGGGAACTTTGCTCCACCAGAAGCCCAAAATCGGACGAATCGGCCAGCGAGTGAAGGACGATAAATGTTCCAGTTGGTGACTCCACAGCGTGACGTGTACGCAGGATCGGCATGTGTGGATATGCAGCCATCCCCGAAGACGGACATACTTGGTCACTAGCCGTTTAAGGCGTCTGTGCAGACCCCTTGCTGTAGTAATAGCAACAGCTCCACCAGACAGCTACTATGCACAAATCACATATTGCTTATTGTTGGTTCCCAATCTTTGTGCCCCATGCACCCATTTACCGCGCGACGCTGTCTAGCGCGGCATATGCTCAGTGGTCGTGTGTCTGTCAATCTGTATGTCTGTCCGTCAGCAGTCGGTGTTCTGCCAAGACGGCTTAATACAGCGACGTCACTGTCACCGATCGACGCTGAAAAGCATATACGACGTTTGAGCTGCCCTGCTGTGCGTCCGCCTCAGCTCTGGAACATACAGTACGTCGCCGCACTGCTGGTCGTAGTGCACCGCCCTGGCTCTGAGGCGGTTCCACCTATGTTCTACGACGAACCGGCATCCGCATTAGATCGAGCTTTGGACCCAACTTAATATAACCAACGATGGAGCTTACAGTCTAGTAGCGGCGTATTGCTATACACAGAACTTATCTCTTACTTAGTCGATCAAGCATCAACTTCTTTATAAGTTTTACTGAGCATTATGCATAGTAAAGTGGTGCGTGGTGGCTCAGCGGTAGGGCGTTGGACTTGCGACTGACAGATCGCGTTTCGTCACGTATAGCCTACCGACTACCGGTCTACATTCTGGGCGACTTCAACATTCGTCTGAATAGTCTATACATTACATTACATTAGAACTATTTATAGTGGCCTGAGTAAAGATAACTGCAAGGACCAGACACAGTCTATAGTGACACACATGACAGTCAGCTGCGATTACTGCATCGATTGCTACGGTCTGACTCTCCATAATACCGCGGACGACCGACACATCAAGCCGGTGGAACGCTGGACGATGTCATCAACGGTCGTCCTGAATGTGCAACGGTTAAGGATGTTGGTCTTTTCGACAACTTCCTGCTATACCCTGGGAAACCAACACAGTTCGGCGCTCTACCCTCGTATCTGCATCGAACGCTGCTGCCTCCGCCAAGGCCGCGTCTGCAGAAGCGGCATGGTATATGCGCGTGACCTTGGAATCTACATCGACTTTGATTTGTTGATGCGCACACATGTCCAAAAGACTGCATCTAGATGCTTCGCAGTCTTAAGGCAGCTGCGACAAATCCGTCAATCCATTTCTACAGACGCTGCTAGTTACGCTGGTGCTATCCAGACTCGACATCGGCAATGCCGTGATGATAGGCCTTCCAGCCTATCTGCCGCGTCAGGTTCAGTCTGTGCAGAATGCGGCTGAACGATTGATCTACCGGCTGCGCCGCTCAGATCACAATGTCATCACCGACGCTCTTGTGAACCTCCACTGGCTCAGAATTGTGTAGCGCGTCGAATTTAAAACTGCTGTGCTTGTCTACAAGGTACTACATGGACAAGCATCGCACCATCACGGACCGCTTACTCGTGTCGACGATCGACCAGGCCGACTTGCACTCCGTTCTACTGGTTCCAACCGTCTGCACGTGCCATATCTGAGACTGACCACTATCGGCAGCCGGGTCTTCCCGGTCGCCGGACCTCGAGTCTGGAACAATCTACCGGAACACTGTGACTTCTGCAGACTCGCTTCGTACCTTCTGCAGCTGACTAAAAACACACCTAATGCAGCGCTCATATTGTTCACATTGTTGATGTTTGTACTATCGTTATAGTGATTCTTGCAGCGGTTTATCCACTTAGGCCAGTTTAAAAATTGACTGACTGATATTAGAACTAAAACTAGTGGCGAGGCCAGTATATTTTATTGGGTACGGGTCCCATCTGATAAATTTCTACTTCGCTTCAGGGGTGATTGCAATCAACGCGAATGTCTGTCTGTCTGCTCGCACATCTCAAAAGCTATATGTTCAAACTTCACAGAATTTTCTGCTCATGTTAATTATGGCCATGGCTCGGTCCTTCTTTGACGACAATGCAATATGTCGTGTACTTCCGGTTTTGTGGATGACGTCATGTATTTTCACATAATGTGCCGTACGTGCCAAGCCCGTCCGCATTACGACTGCATTGTTACTTTATGCAAGTCACAGCTATCACAGAGTGCTCAGTTATCACTGTACAATAAACTTGCAATAGTCCATCAAAGTTAACACGTGTGACGGTCGACGTGCCACGGCGAAAAAAAAACAGAAATTCTAGAGGGCGCTTGCCACAGGGCATAGCCCCGCCCCTCCACGTCGTTACCGGCCAGTAGCAGGTACGCTAAGTTAACCCTATAAATGACCTTCTAAAATTTAACCGGTCTGTATACTTCCCAAAATCTCGACAAAATCCGCCCACAGCTTTTTGCGTGATCCTCTTTCGACGCAGACAAGCACACAGACAAATGGCGGTGAAAACAGTACCACTGGCGGAGGTAAAATATCAACTTACTCTTATCAGCGACGTCCGATACAGTTACATGCACGGTCTGATAACGGTCTCTTACGCTCGTGAAGGTTTACGGGAGCAACGGTAAATGATACAGCACGATCCGATGCAGCCTGCTTTGCTACTGTGAATACGGCGCGCACACGGAAGCAGCGAGCCAGCTAGGGCGGAAGCAAGGCAATGCGTGCGGCAGCGCCGAGCCCAACGACCACCAACGCAGTCGGCAGGATGCATTCAGCCGCCAGCGCCACGCCAAACGTCGCCGCTGCTGTGTGATACAAACAAGAGAATTCGATAACTATCATTGACCACTGCGTCGCTGTGGTCAGTGCACGAATAACATTGTTATCGTCGTCTCTTTCCCGCTCAGCCGCACGCTCAATGTCATTATTTTGCCAGCCGGTGTGACCCACGCCGGCAATGCTCTTGTGACTCGTGACCTTTGATCTTTTGATGCTAAAAGAAATGAGTTTCCGGGACTCATCGTGGAACATTACAGTGTCACGTTTGGACATCCTAGCTGCATCGAGTTTTAAGCTATTGTGCAGAAAAACGGACATACACAAACGGAGGTAAAAACATACCCCAGCGACTGCCGTCATTGTCGGTAACTAACAACCAACGCCTCAGACAAATAAACCGCATCTTTAGACGTATCTATTTGGCTTCAATACCCGTGCGGACGTCTAGCCTGCAGGCAAGAGGAAGAAGTAAACATATGGAACCTGGGGCCCGAATCACAAATGATCTTATGACAATATTTAAGACGTAACTTAAGACAATGTCTGTGAATCGGACCCCTGGAACACATCTGTGGAGAAGAAACCCCCGGATCGGATATGAATAAAGTTTTGTGTCGCATAGGTATCCATGGCGTAATTACTGATACAGATTTTGGTAATGATCGACTGAGGAGCTTGGAGAGGTGAGACCATTATGAAGAAATGCGGCAATCACTTAACATGTACATTGGCGCTTCATGGATAGGCTGTTATTTTTGGTACAGCAAAAAGCCAGTACCAAATGTCCATCCAGTGTACCAACTTCATATGTTAGTCAGTATTGCCTGCATGCAGTGCACGGATGCGGCCTATTGCCATATATGTTGCAAGTATGTCTGTGTGTCTGTCTGCCTGTGTCTGTGTGTTAGGCACACGGGTGAGCTGTGCAAAAAACGGCTGAACTGATCAAGACGCCGTTTTGAGGGTTGACTTATATGGGTCCAAGGAAGCATGTATTGTATTGGGGTCCAGATCTCCCCGCGTGAAGGGGCACTTTTGAGGGGGACATGTATTGACCATTGTAACGTACCTTCGCATGAGTGCACTCCGCACTCACAGGCCAATGTGTTTGCCAAGTGCACCAATGGGTGACAAAACGGCGATGCGGCCGTTTGCTAAATTACTCTGGACACTTGTTTTATATGGCATGTAACAAAAATGGTTCAGTGACAACTATTAAACGACAGTGTTAACCGTATAGATGGCTGCTTAAATGACACATGGCCCACAATGTATAATGAACTGTGAACCAGCCGCAGCCTACCTTCACTTCACAGGTCTCCTCATTAACAACAGTGAGATGGCACAGAAACATTAACACTGCTTACCAATTACCCAAGAACCAGTAGAAGACTACCATACCTTTGCTGCAACAGCTTGAACATAGATGCAGAAACTGCTGTAGACCTCTAATTATTAATGTCTGACAGTTGGCCACTTTTGCACTTCACAAGAGGTATCATTACAGACTGAATTAAGGTTAGTGTTATTTTCCATCCATACAGATGGAAATCAAGTGTCATAATTCGATGTTTTCCATCTGTAAGGACGGAAATTTATAAGCATATATTCACTATTTTCCGTCCGTTTGGACAGAAATTTACAGTTATATTAGCTATTTTCCATCCGGACGACTCACTACTGCACACCAAATAATGCCTGTCGTCTCAACTGAAATGTAATTAAGAAATGTATTGATGTCGATGTCGATCAAAAACAACAACTAAATAACACTAAAACTAACCCTAACCTAACCCTAAAGTTAGATGTACGTTTAAAAGTGGAACATCGAAAAAAACAAGCTGCTGACATACAAATAAGTTAAATTTTTCATGCATGGTAAGTGGGTCATGCTGAGGTGTGCCTGATAAATTTTTTGGCACGGTGTCATACTGACATAGACAAATAATGTAACTGATCATGCATTCAGCTGTCGAAACTGAAGAAAAGGGTTTATTTGGGGGCAGCATAACAAAAGAGGGGTATTGTGTTTTAATGGGTAAAAAGTAATAAAGTACAAACGGAAAATAGCGAAATTTAGCTGTGGATTTCCGTCCCTGTGGACGGAAAATAGCACACTTATAAATATACATCCTCAGTTGCTGAATATTGCTTGATATAGATTTATGTTGTTGCTGACATCATAGACACATCGCGTGATACAAGGATAATACACGCAATTTTCAGTTGTTTAACGGTTCAACTGTCGCGCCATACTATAGGATTATGGTCTATGGCTGCACATTGCGAGCCAGAAAATTTTCAAGCCAAGCCAGAAAACCCGATCCCCTTCCACAGGCAACACCTGAGCTATGGCGATTGTCCGGAGGGTAAGAGGAGAGATTATTTGACCACCTATGTGCTGTTGTGCATCATAATTGTGCACATCATATGCACACCTATATAATGAGCAGTTCGTACACGGTCGACTGAATCGGGCTTTGATCTTGCTTGGTTTAGCTGTCTTCCGAGCGCCTCTGTGTCTTCGGTGTACTTGGTGCAATATTATTACATCCTTTTGTTTACCTTTCAGTGTGCTGAGCCTGTGGGATTGGCCCTTGACCTGGAAAACTATCATCCTTCAGTGCTATTACACTGTTGGTTGGGTCATCGTCTCCGAAATGACCTATAATGCGTTTGAGGTGTTGCCGGAAAAGCTAGGCTGAGTCGCTTACACGATTATGCCACCATCACAGTCACACGAACCACGAAGTATAAACATCAAACACTTACTTAGACGACAACACAAGTGGATACGTCTATAAACACGTTCATCACGAAAACAACGTGCCTTTCGTAAAAAAGACAAGAAAAACAAACATTTAAAACTCACAACGGGAAGTTAAACGACTGTAAACAAATGTCACGTGACTGATTTTATATTACGAGAGGTTGTTTTGGGGATCTGATACTGGGCGTAGGATTCCCACACACAGTCACACTCGATAACAAGAACTCATCAGGAGATGAGATAGAGGACGTGAACTTTTTGACGACGATATCGCACACACGTATAGGCCTACTTCAAAATATCGAAAAAGAGACAAACCTACTTCGTTTAACAAATTAGACGATAGATAGGCAAGTAGGCCTACTGCGCATGAAGTCTTGAATTTTAGCATCTGCTACAGAATTTCCACCTTGTAGTTATATAATTTTTATACTGTGGGCGTCGCGCAGTCCCTCTGCAGACGTATACCACTAGACAGTAATCGTAAATTGTCCATTGCTATGGCATATGCATTATATGCAATAATATACAAAATATAGTGCAGTGCTAAGCGCCCATTAACTTTATTTGTTTACTTATTAATTGTTTTCAGTATATTCTACCTCATAGCACGCATATATCAGTCGTATGTAAATTACTGCAGGCAAACATGATGGCGGCATGTATAATAAATTCACTGTTATTATTATTATTATTATTATTATATCGCACACGTAATTCAAAATACGAAATAAGTACAAGGCCGTGGGATTCGAACCCGAGAGGGTAAAGCATTCGGCCACATAATTACTGTACACAACTACTGCGCATCGGATAAAATATGTTCGTATACGCGTATTATAGTTCCAAACGTCCAAATTGTCGATTCCTATTGTAGTTTATTTTGCGACTAATGTCGATTTAGTTACTCACAATTATAAAAGTATGAAATCGCGGAAAAGTACATGCTACAATAAAGAATTCAATCGGTAAGATATTTACGACAGCGCCGCCTGACGAGCGCGAATACCCCAAAACACGTAAGTATAGAATAAGA
>Ga0209780_1003556_pt1 | contig 11688 bp, 6 predicted proteins | sample WorMetexBAHAMAS2_FD_187384 | JGI IMG/M metagenome (GOLD analysis project Ga0209780, IMG submission 187384) | Marine gutless worms symbiont microbial communities from Max Planck institute for Marine Microbiology, Germany - Inanidrilus exumae... | ecosystem: Host-associated > Annelida > Digestive... | reverse complement strand
ATTTATTGTTGTGTTTTCAGACGAATGGCATCATCCAAACAGCGAGTGGACGGAAGGTCCCGAGTTTGACAGAAATGGTGACCAGCCACCTCGCGGTGATTCTAATTATCACGAGGAACGACCTTCGTTCGGACCTTTTCATGCACCGCGTGAAGACGAGAGACAGTTTCCGCCACGGCAAAGGCCATCAGGTGCCGACATGTACCCCGATGAACGCGGGCCTCGCCCAGAAATGGAACGTCTCAGACCGCCAGGTCCAGAAAGACAACATTTTGGACCACCAGGTTCTGAAATGGAGAGATTTGGACCAACACCGTCACACGATGAAGGCACATCAAGCATGCCTTCTTTGTTAGACATAAAATTTCCGCGACCGCAGCCCGGCGCAAATTTAAAGCGTGGAGTCGAACACATCGACGGGAATTATCGTGGCGGTGAGCCATCGTCTCACCAGTTTGGTCCGCCGCCAGAGAAAATGCCACCAAATTATGGCCCTGGGGAAGACATGTGGCCCGGGGAAAATCCGATTCCACCACCGATGGGGCCGGGCCGAGGAGCACCGCCATTCCGCGGGGGTCCGGGTAGAGGGGCGCCAAGTCGAGGGGCACCTCGCAGACGTGGCATGCGTGGAGTTCGTGGTCGGTAGAGTCCTTGAACTGGAACAAAGCTGTAAATTTTTTGCGGCCATTGCGGGATTGGCAAAATTCACGAATTTGATTGATTATCGCGATTTTGACTCGCTTTGTATGTTTATAATCACAAAGACATGCATTTATTATATTTTGTAGCATTACTGACAAAAAAGGTGTTGCCCTAACCGGACGTTACACAACTGGCCCACCGTGCAGCCGTGGTGCTATAATTAGACTGGAGGCCGCATGACGTCATCGCCTGGCCTGCGCGAGTGAAGCCACCTGCAGGCCCGCCGTGGAGTGTTAGACCCGACATATGACGACAGACACCAGCGCCCGTTACTAGTCTGGCCTCCTACACTAGGTGTAGGCGGGCCAGTAGTGAGACAGCATATAGCATATCAACTCCTGTTGAATCACTGACTGATTTGTCATGACTATAGTAGTTAAATTACTAGTCGTTTGACTTCTTTTCAGTTCCTGTTGTTTGTTACTGAAAGCAAAAATAGCATTTTACTTTGACTCGTCAAACCTGTATTTAATGTGTTGGTGTTGCTGTGATTGTGACCGCGCTTTCGTTGCAAAATTTGTGTTTTCTGACGCGAATTTCCCGCAATCCTGTCCCATTTTTGGCCGCGAAAAATTTGCAGCCTTAACTGTAACTGTCGGCGATTGTATGCCTTGTTCAGAGATCTGTGACTGCACCAGAGAAAATGCATGGCTACCGTCTCTGTGCATGTTTAGGTATTTTGAGTGCTGCATATGTATTTGTATGCTGTGCTACATTTATTGCCATGTAGCACAGTGTATATGAGCACAAGGTGTGCTCTTGTAGTTCTGTACATTTGTCTGCCTGTCGTTAACGCTCATGGGTGGCTAAATTTGTCATTAAACGTTCTTCACCATCTGGTAGCTGCCCCGTCATTCACATACGATATGATACTGTATATTTATGTGCGCTCAAAAGCTGACGATATGGCCAGCTTAATCTAGCTCACGACACAGAAACGAAAAATAAGGAAAAGCAGAACCGAGTAGATTTTCTCGCACTGCATATATCGGCAAAATTCAGCAAGGGGTAACCTCTGCCGGTGCATTAGATTATCTGAATAATTCACATTTTTTATTAACTCCCAGAGATGATACAAGACGTGTTGACTATGTAGCGCTTATTGCAGGTAATTTTAGCTGATTCTAAATTTTGTAAATCTAATATCTCAGAAAATATAGCATATATTGTCTTAGATGTATAAGAAATCCTGCATAAGCTGCAGTTTTAACCATGAAACCAACTGTTCAAGATTAAATACCGTCACACACATTCAACAAATGGCTGTATGTCTCAGAAATGGTGAATGACAGACCACTAACAGAAGGTGAACTTGAGTGACTTTGGGTCATTTTAACTGTGTTCTCTTTAAAAATAAGGGTAACCAGAAATTTTCTGGTCTTGCTATAACAAACCTCCAGACATGACCTTTTTGAGGATTTTTTGGTCACACTAAATGTTGTCATCCGAGTGTAAGCATTGCAAGTTGTTGATAACAAAGAAACTCTTTTACAGCACTTGCCCATCACTGTCGCTGGTAGGACGAGTTTCACGGACTAGCATAGTACAGTTTTCAGATGACTTGAAATGCTGCGTGGTCCTTTTGTGACGCATTTGCAGTTTGTTAGCTATGTATGTGGATGGCCTTCAGGAGGACGTTTTAACCTTAAAAAGATGGACTTTGTCTTGTCATAATCGTGCAGAGGAATAGTCCCTCTCAGTCGTACATTTGAGGTTATTTGTGGTATGTTGCCAGAATGCTTAGGTAATTGTCATTGCCTGATTTCTTACAGTAATCTTTGTGCATAATCCCAAAGGAAGTTTGATGTACATCTGAAGTATGTAATTTGTTATTCGGCTCAAAGCAAGGCTTCAGTCGAATATTGGGTTCACTTCCGGTGCGTTTTGGCGGTGTTCACGCGTTCGGCTATTACTCTGCCGACAGTGAACCGATTTCAATAAAATCTGGAGCACTGCATTTTAGTACATTGTCGGGGGCTGGCCCTGGCAGATTTTGGGCGCAATCTGTGAAGTGGCGACAGCTGAAGAGCCAGGCGAAATTTTGTTTTTTTTTTGTCAGGTAAGCAACGCACGATTTCACCGATTTATCGTCAGTCATAAGTTCTTATTTCACGAAATTTGAACACAACACGCCGATCGGTGTTGAGGTGAAAACTTTTCTAACAGAATTTTGAAAATTTTACCGTAAGGGGTCATTTTTCCAAAAAATGCAAATATTTCTCAAAAATTTTAACGTCTTGCGACTTCAGGCCACCATAACTCCGCAATGATTACAGATGACTGGAAATTCGCTGCCAAAATAATCCTCTACGGAATTTCTAGTTTCCATTTTACCGTTGGAATCAATTTAAAGTCATTCCCCTGGTTTATACACTCTGTACAAGAAATCTCAAATTTTCTGCGACGTCAGATGCTTGGCAGCACGGCAGATAATGCTGACATCACTCACTTGCAGGCAGCCAATCACCGTCGACTGTTGAGTCACGTGACACTAGGCCTCGTCGACTGCAGCTTGTGTACAGATAGCTGAGCACTTCGAGTCGAATACTGTATTGTGGGCATTCCACACAATACAGCCATCTAGTTGTTATTTGAAAAGATCTTGGCTTGGTGTGGAGCCAGTGTCAGAGTCAAGAATGCCTGTGATGTGGCAGTCTGACCCACCTCTTGTTGCGGGAGTGGTGGCGAAATGTTGTAATGAACATGCATGTCTGTGTGTCTGTCTGTCTGTCTGTCCGTGAGCATATCTCTCGAACCACACGCACGATCTTTACCAATTTTTTGTGCATGTTGCCTATGGCCATGGCTCGGTCCTCCCCCTGCAATGTGACGAAATCCCAAGGGGAAGGGACAATTTTACGGGGTTTCTTCCCCATTAACAATGCATTGTACAGCATAGCATTTGGAACCCATACGAAAACGACTGAACCGATCTAGATGCCGTCTGGGTTGATGACTCGGGTGGAGCCCTAGGTACCATGTGTTAGATGGGGACCCGATCCCCTAAGGTGAAGGACAATTTTGCGGGAAAACGTAGCGGCCCATTGTGAAGTAATGGGACACTCAAGTCTACGGTGCGCTGTGCATAAACGGCTGAACCGATCGATATGCCATTTTCGATGAAGACTTTGGTGGGCCCATGGAACCGTGTATTAAATGGAGGTGCAGATCCCCCAAGGGGAGGGGCAATTTTCAGGGGTTGTTTGAGCCATTCCAAAGCATTGGCAATCTTCCCTGCAGCGGTCGCTATAGCGTCGCTGCAAAAGGGATCATGCAATCGCTAATAACGTCATGCAGCAGAAGGGATCATTCAGTATGCCAGGCAAGTGCCCACTGGGGGTTGAGTATGGGAGAGGAAAATTGTGCGAAATTGTGGAAAGTCAATAAATGCATACCTTGGAATCAGTGTAATGAAGCGGCGAGCTTCATGCCTGGTCGATCATTCTTACCCCCGTGAACTATCTGCATCAATCTGAGGAATACCATATGACAAAAGTACAGTAGACGTGCCCACTACAGTCAACCCCGTGACGACGCCCCTGCTTTTACAGGTCTGATACGGGAAACTTGAGTAATTTAATTAATGTTTCTGAAGCATGAATTGGTGTCTTAGATTTTGAACTTGTGTGATGTTTAATGATTACCTCTGCAATGGTTAGCCTGTGTTCTACGTCAGGTACCTAGGTACCTACATGGTACCTAGGGCCCCACCCGAGTCATCAACCCAAACGGCATCTAGATCGGTTCAGTCGTTTTCGTCAGTAAATCAGATACTGAAAGTTATGAAAGTACTCTAGTACATTAATTACTTATATTATAAGTAATGAATGTACTCGAGTACTCTCATAACTTTCATTATCTGATGCTCTAATTGCAGTCTTATTGGGTATGAGCGAAGTTGAAATGTCTTACATTTATCACAGTCATTGAAGACAAGATAGGAGCTGATATACTGCTTTTTGATCACTAGCACAAATTTCTGTACGATAGAAGATGTAAATACTGCTCATGAAACATTTATAATTTGTTATGTTGCATGGGTTTGAACGCGGGCGCCGATTTTTGTTCATATTTGGAGGATGAACAAGTATGCGTCTTGTCTTGGTCGCCCATTGCTGCCATGGTGGTCCAACATTATTATCGGAAATGTGTAGAAGTTGTTTGTGCCAGTTATCGCATTTCAATGCACATTTTGTTCGCTGTTGAAATTCACAAAATAGGATTCTTCAGCTATAGGCCTATCTGTCTATATACCATAAAATATTTATCATTTAAAAGGCAACAGTTGTGATTTGCGCTGTCCATGACCATTCTATATGTTTGCCCCCTTTTCCACAGGACATTGTCTGAGCAATGATGATAGTCTGGAGGATGAGATGTCCCCCTCCCAAATTATTGGGGAACTGCCCCATGGCAACGGTTTTGGAGCCTGCGGGTATGATTGAGTTGGAGAGAGTTAACTGGGTTGTTGAGGAGGCTGTAATGGAAAGTTAGAAGGCACAAAAGCAAATTTGAATGTTTTCAGTTGCTAATGTTTATCGCGTTATTAACACATACATTACCTGTTCATTCCAAATCGGTTGTTGGTTTCTATCACTAGCTGCTTTTGTGTGATGTCCCCATTATTTGAGGTTGCTTTGCTACAGTGCACACAGCAAGAGTCGATTCGTATGCAGCAGAGAAGTGAAAGTATCTACAGACCTGTATAGGAATTTCCGACATTGAGTCGTTCTCCACTGTTTACGTTACCTGTTATTGGCATGATGGCATCATGCTGATGTCGATTTGGTGAAATAAAGCAAATCGTAATTTATGTTTTAACAAGGTGTTGCCCTAACTGGACGTAACCGTACTGGCCCGCCGTGCAGTGTTGGCCGCCCACGCGCCCGGCCCGGCGGCGGCTGACCGCCCGGCGGCCGGCTTGCCCGCCCGCCGGCAACGTTACAGACGACGCCGACAGACAACAGACGTCAGCGAGCAAAACAATACTGGCCCATCAGGCGAGGCAGTAACAATTGTTGCGATGAACTAAGTGAGCAGGCTTATAGATTTGCGGTGTTGAACCCAACTGTTTAGTGGCCTTTAGCTTGAGGAGGGGCGGGGGGTTTCAAGCTCTGATCTGCGAATTCCCGGAGATCCACGGCGGACTGCCAGGGGATTTGCAAGCAAGTCTAGAAAATATTTCAGAATGCCCTCTTACCAAGTCGCGACTTTTTTGCTCACGTCGTCTGTTATACCGGACAGCGGCCATATCTCTGCTACCTGTTATGGGCGACAATCATGGTGGGTTCCCTTCTGGTATCTAGCAGTGCAGTGTTATTACGTTGGCCTTGTCCATAGCGGAAAACGTAATATCCATCAGACATTCCGTCCTTCTCGTCGGCATAGGTTGGTTGCGTGGCGTGGCACAGTGGTAGAACGGCGGTCTGTGACCGGCGAATTTTCCTAGTCCTACGCTCGACCTGCGGCTGACGGGTGACCGCTTATGTGGATAAACCGTCCGCTACAAGGTCAGCCAACTAGGCCAACTCAGCCTTTCATCCTTTCGAGGTCGATAAATGAGTAGTGAGCTGTAATCGGATGTGCTCCTCGCTCGGGTGATGCCGTCTGGTGAACGCTTACGGACTAAAGGCAGATGGTTCATTCCATTCGTGGATAAACGTATGGGTGGCAGGTAAATGTGATCCATCTATAAACTGACTCTTGAGCGCAGTAGAGGTGATTTACGACGATGCGCTATACAAATCGACGTTTACTTTACATAGGCCTACTTACCGTGACTCACCAGGGGGCATTTCGGCCCGACGATAAGGAGGATCGCGACATACTTGTTTTTAATGATTTTTGTGACGAACAAATCGTAAGCATCGACGATTCGCTGCAAATCCGACAGTATAGCCATAGCCACACGTCCCAAGTTTAATTTTTTGGGTTCCTTCGCCCTATCTGACGGACCCGGATAAATTTCGTACGCAAGACTACAACTATGGTGTGCTCGTGCTGCTAAACTTCATTATACAATAATATACATGGCGAAGAACTGCCGAAGAATTACAAATTTCACATTTTGAATTTTGGGAGCTTATATACCAGAGCTGTCCATGAGCTGGGTTGACCCAAGGGTTGGGTTGGGTTGGTTGGGTCGGGTTGGGTCAAGATTTTCAGTTTTCGGTGGGTTGGGTTTTTACTTCTATTTTTATTAGCACGAGCCAAAGTCAGCTCTGTTACTTGGATCTTTCCTTCACGGACCCAGGACTCGGACCAGATGTTCTGTGCTATCGGTTTTTGTTTTTTTCGTTATCTTTTATCATAATCGTCATCATCACCAAGTTTATTTGTTTGTATACATAGAACATCACGCACTCGAGCGAGGTCTTCAAGATGGTTAAGGATTGTCTGCCATTTCATGGTCACACGTTTTCCAGAAGGCTAGGGACATATCTTCTGAGCTACTCGGTTTTTGTTTTTTTTAGTTTTTCATTATTTTTCGTTTCTGCCGTGCGCTAGATTAAGCTGGCCATCTTGTAAGCTTTTGAGCGCACGTAAACCTACCGTATCGTATCGTAGGCTATATCCACGAAAGGACATAGTTGGAAATTTGTGAAGAACTACTGTGCTGTCTCAGTAACACAGGTAGGCCTATTTCTTTTCACAGCGAGTCATCAACAGATAGGATAGTCGTACTCAACATAAACTCGATGCGCCCTCGGTCAACTGATTCAAGAAATGCCTTCAAAGACGACACGACAGGGAGATGGTCTTTTTATTGGCAACTAGCCTACAAATCCTACTGCTGATGGAGTCAAGCCCAGTATCATTTCAACAGTCGAGACCAGATGCAGCCGCACCCGTTAAGTCATCCGGTAAGTCACACGCAAATCATATTCAAATGTCAACATTAGGCTTGATTAAGCTCATACGGCTCCTCTACAAATGTTAAAATCAATAGCTTTTCAAACAATACGCATTTACGTGCGTTAGATTAAGCTGAATCCTCAGCGCATGCTTAAAATCTTTGTAATCATGACGTATAATCGTCGAATATTTTGTGTCGTGTGTTCACCGAGCCGTGTCAGTTATTACGCCGCTGATTCAGGTAGCATCTATTCAACATGCTCGGCAGCGCACCTGTCTAGCTGCGCCGCCGCGCCAACGCTGCAGCCCAGCGACGTAGGTGGGCGTCGAGCCTTCAAGCTACGCTTTGACTGAATGTTTCGGCGTCGGCTACACCTAAGCCACGACCGTCTTTTTTCGCGATTAAAACCTTCTCAACGTACTGAGTTCTTTTTCAAGCAGGCAAGTATGTCTCATATACATGGGACATTTGCAAGTCTTTCTCTCGATGGATGACAGAAGATGTTTTTTTTTGTGAAAAAATATAGGTTTATGTAGGCTTAATATGTTGTAGGCCTAATTTTTGGCAGTAAATAGCAGGCATTTTTTTACGTTTTGTCGGTCTCAGTAATACCCCCAAACCCACTGATTTTGCCCCTCCACTCCAAACCTCCTTCCGCTGCCTATGGAACGACGACTTGCATCCCACACTATTTTTAGGCCATGCAGTTAAGCCTATATAGGCATGCGCTATAGATAAATTCAGATAAAGTACAGATGTTTTTAGTGGTACAATAAAATACTTACTATTACTGGAATTAAACTAAATCAATTTTTTCTTTAAATCGGTTTCAATGAGTATCTTGAATAGTTTGACAACATCCACCATTGGTCTACTGTGAAACACTATAATCTTTTCAGTCAAAAACGAATCTTTGTGATATTTATTTACGTGAAAGTAGACTTCTGTCGTCACTGAATCCTTCTTAGGCTTGCAAATTCCATTTTGCCGCCATCGATAGCCATCCACTCTCCAGTCTTCTTTTTTGCTATCTTCTACCCATTCATATACGTAGCTGTATTCTGCTTTTGGACTTTATTTCGCGTTATATACCGTTATATACCGTTATAACAGTCAAAAATCTAATTACTCGTATTATTTTACTCCAATCTGTTCTATTTATTACCAGTTGGATAGATAGAGAGTTTCCTTGGGAATCTGTTCAGGTCGTGTGATGTGAACAAACCCTAGGATGTCTGTTCAGGTTGGGGAAATGTCTTGTCGGGGAAACATCCTGTCGGGAAACGTCCAGCTGTGTAAAATTAATGTGGTCGGAGATTTCAAATTATTGAAATGAAAGGCTGAACACGCTCGCGCGGGCGGCGCCATCTGGTGAAAGCTTACGGGGTGAAGGCCTGGTGTGGTAGCAAAAAAGAAGACTGGAGAGCCGGGTGGGCCAAAAAAGTGATACCTCTCGTACAGTGTAATATATGTACGAGAGGTATCACTTTTTGGCCCACCCTGTAGATGGCTATCGCTGGCGGCAAAATGAAATTTGCAAGCCTATGAAGGATTCAGTGACGACAGAAGTCTACTTTCTCGTAAATAAATATCACAAAGATTCGTTTTTAGCGAACGTCAACTACGTTACGTTCGCTATATGCTATCGCAATTCCGTCTGTCGTCTGTCTGTCTGTAACATTGGTGCACCCTACTCAGCCGGTTAACAGGATGTTTCCCCGACAAGACATTTCCCCAACCTGAACAGACATCCTAGGGTTGGCGGCGTGGCGTAGTGGTAACGGCGTTGGTCGTATCAACAAAGTTACTCTACGTCGAGCCCGGTTAGTACTGAGATGGGTGACGTGTCCGGGTTCGACTCCCGGAGGCGGCACTTTATTTCGGTATCTAACCAGCCAACCAGGTCGACTCAGCCTTTCATCCTTTCGAGGTCGATAAACTGAGTAGTAAGCTGTAATCGGATGTGTTTCCTCGCGCGGGCGGCGCCATCTGGTGAAAGCTTACGGGGTGAATGCCTGGTGTGGTTGATTGGAGCGGCGGTGTGTTTGCTAGCTTCATGCCGCGGGTCCAATTGTACGTTAATGCGTGCAATGGATGGCCGCAATTTGCGCTGCAGCACCATTGGCTCTTGCCAATCGACTGCCACTTCCTACGATTGTACAGCGCGGCTGGACGCGGCATTGCCGCTGTAAATAGCGCTATAGAAAAATCCGACCTTTACCTTTATAGGAGCTGTTCCGCCGAATATGACCTATATATTTGGACACAATCTAGGTCAAGTTGGTAGGATAGGGTTATTGGTTAAAGTTCAAGGTCACAGAAGGAAAAAGCTGCTGGGAAAAAGTGTTTAAATTGGCGCCTAAAAGAGTAGAATGTATTGGAAGAACGTATTGAGTCAGGAGGGAGTTCCGAATAGTTGGCGCAACTGCACGGAAAGAGCGAGAACCAAAAATTAAGATTGTTATGGTGTTACGAGGAACTGATAAGAGGTTAGTGAAGAAAGATGACCTGAGAACACGAGAAGGACGGTAAGGAATAAGAAGACGAGAGAGGTAACGTATGGGTTCAGTATGCGTAGCGTTGAAAGTAAGAGTCAAGTTCTTCGTGCTAAGTGGTGGTGGTAAGTACGACCTCGAGTGAGGGCTTTCTAGTTTCGGGTGGTGCCATCTGGTGAATGCTTACGGAGTAAAGTCAGGATGGTCATGTGGGTGGCAGGTAAAAACTGTGTGATCCCGTTAACACGTGCCATTCTGTAGCGCTTCGTAACTGTTTAGGCCGTAAGAACGCGCCATTACAAAGTACCTCATACTTTACTTTATTTTTTAGGTCGACACCTCCGAGTCGACCTAATGAAGTGGGTCTCAAATATCCGTCCGTACATCCGTCCGTCCGTCCACAAAACGTTTCTACGATTTTAATGAAATTTGGTATGTAAGTAGAGGTCGACGAGTGGTGTATGACGGTATGCAGTATGACCCGATCCAATGTCAAAGCCACGAGCCCTCGAAAGTCCGAAATTCGGCCATTTTCAAAGGCTAGCTCGTCCCCCATTTATAACGTGGGCTGGCAAATGACCATGGATTCTTAAATTAGGGGACAACATCTGAAGCTTATCTTATCGGGGCCGGGCCACCATTTCAGCGCCTCTGAAGTTACGACCATATGGCGCTATACAAATGTGTATATTATTATTATTATTATTATTTTTCATTTTGTCCTAGTTTCTGTGTCACGTGACGTTGAAGTTGGCAGTAAGTAGGAGTCGACCGCCAGTCCCGCACTCGGCTAATTTATTTACTTTAGTTATCACAAATAATTGCACGAGATTTCAAAGACGACAAATTTCGGTGAAATGACTATGATGCGTGCAGGCAGCGAGCGCCGAGTGGAGGCTGAGAACGTGACCGACGGGAGTAGTGCTGGGTAACGATGATCCCGCTCGACGAGGAACTCTACGCCCAGCAGGTGAAGAAGCGGGCGTCCGACCGACTGGCGGTCAGCTATGGTCACGGCATCGGCCTGCGAGTGCTCGGAGCCATCCAGCTGTTGGCCGGACTCATGTCCATCGGACTTGGCGTGGCGGCCATCTGCACGTTCGCGTCTGGATACCACATCGGCTACGGCATCTGGGCCGGATCTGTTGTACGTTAACGTTTATATACCGTTCGACTTCACTATTTATTTCGGTTTTCTGCGGGTGCCGGTGCGAGATGCATACTGGTGCATTTAGCATGAGAGTGGGGGGGGAGGTGGCAATATTTTGCGTCCCGGCGTCGTATATTCGCGTTAGTTGTGATCAATCTATTGGAATTAGTGCCAGTGGCGGATGAAGAAAGGACAAATGGGGGAAAGGACCGAGGGGCATTCGTATCCGGCGGCACTTTGCAGGGGCGGAATTTTGGACTCAGCATTTCAAAAATTTACGAAGCAGTAGGCCCTACATATTGGTCGCAAGTATATTGTTGAAAACTCTCCTTCAAGTGTGGGGATGGACACTCAACACCATCGACTATTTTCAGTGTTGGGTATGATACTTTTAAATTGTATCATGATACTGATACTTGATACATTTACAAAAAAGTATCATGATACTGATACATTTTAAATGTATCATGATACCTGATACTTTG
>Ga0209780_1003555_pt1 | contig 11689 bp, 6 predicted proteins | sample WorMetexBAHAMAS2_FD_187384 | JGI IMG/M metagenome (GOLD analysis project Ga0209780, IMG submission 187384) | Marine gutless worms symbiont microbial communities from Max Planck institute for Marine Microbiology, Germany - Inanidrilus exumae... | ecosystem: Host-associated > Annelida > Digestive... | reverse complement strand
CACACTATTTGTGCAATTTTTTGCATGTTTTAGTTCGCTTAGAACAAATCTTGGAATTCATTTAAAGCAATTTGACTGTGGGGGCGATCCCCACGTAGTCGGCCCGATGGTTGATCGATTCTATAGGGGGTCAAAATTCGCCATTGCCCATGGACAAGAGCAGTCCATGCCTCCTGTGCTTTAAGCATGTGCGTTTGCGTTGTCGCGATTTTTGTAACGTACACGCGTGCGTGCGTGCGTGCGTGCGTCGTATGTGTTTGTAGCCGGAGCCGGAGACATTGCGGCCCGTCATTTTTCGAGCACCTGCTGTCATTCGCTGTGAAGGTACGTTCAATATTTATTTTACGATGGCTGCAGTTTAGAATATGACGCACTGTCACGTCGTATTGGCTCCGTTGAGCAAAGTGTGCATGGACACGCCAGAGGAGTCGAACGTTCCATGACAGCTACTTGTGGTCGTACCTCGGTCCTCCTCTGACGGCAGTGCGATAATTTATGTACTTCCGGTTTTGTGGACGACGTCATGTTTTCATATAATGGAGAGAATAGGCCCGAATCAAAGACGACTTTCGTCAAGTTCGCCAGTGGCGGAACAGGTCGGTCGTCAGACAACGTTGTTTGGTCAGTATCGTCAGGTTGTGGCCGCACCGGGGGCGAAGTCTGCCGTTTCCGACTGCATCTTGTTTGATGTAGTAACGCAGTAATTCTGGCCGTGTGCAAAAGCTGGGAATAAAGAGGCACATCACGCGATACACTAGCCCGTATTTGTGATGTATGGTGTCCTGTATAACAGTTGCTATTACACAGAAATGTAGTGTTATATTGTGTCTTGCTAACAGGTGTAGAAACGTGCGGTTCCGAAAGAACTTTACTCTCTGTTTTAGATTAGTAGCCTGAAAAACTAGAAAAACTGTCTTCGGTCGAGGATCGAGGTCAGACCGACCGCATTACTGCTTTACCACGCCCATACACGCTGACCTTGACCTATGACCTTGACTTTTAATCCCATGCAAGCTATAGTCATGACCGACACACGTGCAAAAACTCAAGTTTAGTTGGTCAGTTTGTTCAAAAGATAGAGTGGAAACAAACGGACGGACGGACGGTCGATATGCCGATTGCTTTACCTTGCCGGCTAACGCGGTGGGTAAATATTGGTGTGTCGTACAAGGAGCGGTCGACGGCGACATGTTACGCCACCTGGCGAATGAGGTTGGCGATGAGTGGCGCCGCCTAGCGCAGTGTCTCGGCATCAGGTCAGTTCGCCAACAGGCTGTTATTAGAAACGCCAACATGGCGGCGAGCATGGAGACACGACGGGATGTTGTCTACGACATGCTAACATCGTGGGTGAAGAAGATGCCTCGTGCGGCTGACAAGGTACTGCGTACAGTGTGGCTATCAGCCCCACATAACGATGTAGTTGCTGAGCCAGAAATTATATTTGATAATAAATAATAAGTTTCCTCAGAAAGTACACGCCGTACTCACATGCAAAAATTCAAAGGATTGAAAGGAAGACAATGTAAAAGGAGAACCGGGAATTTATGGACTGTGTGTATTTGAAGGATGAATGCAAAAGCATGAAACGCAAAACATTAATTATGCAAAATATGTTCCTGGCTACCTTGGTTAGATGTTTAGGAGAGAGACACTGTCTGTTTACAGAAAGGGTCCTTCGTTAACGTTAGTAAGTTTCTCTTTGATGTGGTATAGCGATTCGCGACTATCCCACATGACGTCATTTATTTAGGGTAGTGCGTTTATTTCAATAACACGTATCGGATCCATCACTACCAAAAATTTATAAATGACTTTGGAAGGGCCTCAGAACTGTGGTGCCTAGGCAATCTTCATCCAGCCCTGGATTTATAAGTAAACCAGAAAAGTCCTCGCTTGAGACCAAGCCGACCACTTTGTTACTTACTGTTAACAATTAAGGTGTGTTTTGTCAAGTTGAATTATCATGCGCAATATCTCCATCAGAGTTCATTTTATTCGAAAGTTGCCGTCAAAAAAAACACACACACTGCACGGCGACTGCATTATATGACTGCCTCCATACGGTCCTTTGCCTGGACCGTTTCTTCTGAACTACTCGGTTTTTGTTTTATTTTTTCATAATTTTTTCGTTTCTGGGCCGTGCGCTAGATTAAGCTGGCTATCCCGTCAGCTTTTGAGCGCACGTTAATCTACCGTATCGTATCGTATCGTATCGTACGTGGACCACAAACTGGTCGGTGTCGGTCTGTGTTGTGTGCAGGCTGATGCACTGCGTGCGTCGTTGATTGCTTGCGGACGATCAGACTTAGCCGACTACGTCGCCGTCAGACATGAAGAGACCAGTCGATTACAGCTGATGCACGCTGCTAAAGGTAACACCATTCTCTCTCATTCGTTTCGACCAGGTAAAAGGTTCTTCCATCATTGAAGAACTGATCTAGCTCGCACGTGATGATAGTCATAAACCCAGCAGTAAGTTGCCATTACTTTCTTACAGACTCGCGGTTACCTTCTCAGCTTCAGGGTGTCACCACTCTTGGTCAGTGCCAGTTTCAACTGCTTGGGGCAAAGCCCCAGCTGAAGATGCTTTTGGCGCATTTCCAAGCCTGTAAAAGATATCTCCTGGAAAGCAATTTTTGTCACAAGAACAGTGTTGGTGTGACACAATGACTTAATCTTAAGCCTACATTTCTGTGCGTCAAATTTTTGCCTGAAGTTTCGGGGTGTTTAAACACTGAAAACACCCCCTTGTTATGGCCTTGAAACTGCCGGTGGTTGGTGCTTTGTGCTGGATCCTACCCCACAGGTAGCGGATCCCAGATTTTAACCCCTGGATATAACGGTTGTGACAACGGTTATATCCAGTGGTTTAACCCTGGTGTTCTGCTGACGGTTGCCCGTACGGGCTCCGGGGCAGTAATGCGCCGTGAGATTCATGTGTTGATTTCGGCGCTATATAAATTGTTTGTTTGTGTGTTTACTTAACTTCCTTCGTCACATTCTTCCTTCTTAACTTTTTCTTTCCTTGTGCTTTTTACTTATTTATTTACTTCCTTATTGGTTTACTTGCTGACTTATCTATCGACTCCTTCCAGAATATAGACCCGTTCCGTTTCCAGACCGGATGTCGTAGGAGGCGGTCAAACCTGGCTTTAGTTTTTTGGTGTTAATTTTATATTGTAGTATTATTTTGTTATGGATGTATGTTTGCTTTGTTGTGTTTATTTTTCGTTTTTCAGTACTGAGCCAAGAGATTGGCTGGGAAGAACATCTCCGAAATGGTCTATTTTGTGTCGGTGGGACGTAAAATCTTAAATCAATCAATCAATAAATCAATCAGCGTGGCGACGGTTGTAGCCACGATTGAGTGGTGTGTTCACCGCATTATGGTCAGCTTTGATGCTGACTATAGGTTCGGCGTTGCGCCAGGCGTTAGTAACGGTTGCCAGGAACGTTCAGCTGGTTCCCAACTGGCACGGTCTGTGCTCATTGCTCAATCTCACGGCAGACGACATCAGCGACATTGAGATGCGCCATCCGGCAAGCACCACCGACCGATGTTACGATAGTCTAGTTCGTTGGGCGCAGGCGACAGCTGACGACGGATACGAGCGCAGTGTACCAGCTTTGATTCAGCTGCTGAGGCGCGGACGTTATCAACAAATGGCAGGTATGACGTCATTCATCTTGGTTGCTTACATGGGTTGAGTGAATGATGCGATTTTTAGAGGAAATGTATTGTACCTCTATTTCAATTACTACCACTGTAACTACTACAACTGCTACTATACTTTCAGTTTTTGTTTTCTCATATTCTCCAGTTTGGTCGGATGGCCACAAAGAGAACGGTTGGCAATAATTGGCAGGTTTCTACAGGTCAGATGCATGCATCCCCCTGTATGTTTTGTGCAGCCCACTCGCCCAGATGTCGACGATGCACCATTTATGGTAATTCTGTAATTTCTACGTTTTCATTTTACAGATCCAGATCATAGATATCTCCATATCATCATTCAAATCACCTTTAGAATTTAATCGATGTTCCTTGCCGGATTAAACCCAAACCTCAGAGGCTCAGACTTTCGTGAAAATTTGTCCGTCGCCTTTGGAGTAATCCGGCGAACCGCGGGAATAAATGGAGGCGAGACTGATGCGGTCGGTTGCGTTATACGTGGTCTGGTGATGACATCTGCGTGCGTAGACGTGCTACAGAACGAGTACTGCAGTCGCCCCTGAACGGTCACGTGATCAAGTCGTGGTCGCTGAATCAAGACATCGTGTTCCTGACGTTACTGTCTGATTGACGTCGACCAGTTTCGCCGACCGATGATATAGATCTACCGTCGACAAATAGCTTTAGTGTCTTCTGTGGCTATAGGTATAGTCTAGTTGTTAGGGCGCTCGACTCGCAACTGGGGCACACCACATGACGCATCAGCCCCGTATCTGTAGTGTCACCGCAGAAGCTGGTGTGTGAGTGTTAGTTTTACTTACTTAACTCTCAGCAGTGTACGTATCTATGGCCACTGCTGAACCTGAGCCCACAGAAGTGTCGATGTTGGTCGCTACTCCGCTGTTAGCATATGTATTCCTGCAGACGTCATAAGACTTTTCTCAAGTAGCTGAACAAGTTGATTACGTCCCGTTCACTTCGTGGTCGTATGTCTCGCTGTTGCTGTGCCGCTCTGCAGAGAAACCGCGCGATGCCGTATATCATGAACATTGAACATTCTTCTTACTTCTCAGACTATGTAGGCATAGGCTATTAAAGTCGGGGTATAGCGATTTTTCTTTTCGTTGTTTTAAAATAAACTATTAAAAATGGTTAATGGTGTGATTTGAATACTTTTATTTGAAACATTACTACAGAAAAAAAATATTCTTCTCTCCGTAATGAACAGAATTTGCGATATTTCATTAGAATTAGATATTCTTTGCCCTTAATCTGACTCCAGGAAGTTGGTACTCGGTAGTCTCGTTAAAGAAATCTTTGAAACTGAATATATCCCTTAATATGCAAAAATAAATTTTCATAATATTTTTTCTGAATCACGAGTACATACTTGTATTTAATTATGCACTTTATTTTGAAACTTCAAAAATCGCTATACCCCGCTTTTAAACTGTTGTAACTTGTAATTGTCTTGTCCGTCTGCGACAGCGACGGTTAAGTGCTGTAAACGAAATCGGTCTAACTCGGTTGTCAGCACCTGTGGCACGACGAATAACAAAGTATTGGGTAAGATTACAGGGGAATTATCGTTATTTCGGAGGGTTTACCCCATTTCGCCGAATCCCGTTTCGCCGAATCCCAATTCGCCGAAAACCCGTGTCATTTACTTATTTTCCTAAAAGGGGAATGCCAATGACGTCAAACTAAACTGACCCTAACCGTTACACTAACCCTATACCGACGCAGTATAACGGTAATATTTTTACGCGCATTTCGTTGACACCCATAAAATAGGTTGTATCGCATTAATGAAAGGAATTTAGAATGAAAATGATGGAAAGAAAAGCTTACACGGCATTCGGCGAAACGGGAAGACACCATTTCGGAGATAGCTTAATCTCTTATGTCAGTGTAGGCTACGCCAGGCCGAGGGTGGAGTCCTTTCCAAAAAAACCAGATCTATCCGTTTATCTAGATGCATTGCGTTGCACGTGTTGTGATCACTAATGTTACACGCTAGCCATGCACTGGCAGTTGCTACATTTATTTGCATACCGGTGATGTATCGTATAGATGTGTGTGTGTAGCCTAGATGCATACACCATACCGTATACAATGCCAACACCTAGGAAATAGTGATACTTCCACACCGTGTACAGTGTCGCTTGGCGTTAGTATATTGCTATTATTACTTCGCAAATTCTTGCGATAAGCGTGTATGTCTGTCTCTCTGTCCGCTCACATATCTCCAAAACCACATGTTCATATTTCATCAGATTTTTCATACATGTTACCTGTGGCCGTAGCTCGAGCTGTTCTGCTCTGAGGACAGTGCAATACGTTAAGTACATGTATAACTCCCGGTTTGTGGATGTCGTAATGTTTTCAGATAATGCATACAAATTGATACAATGCACCAGAATCAATAATGATGTTGTGTTTCGTCGAGTTCGCCATGTGGCGAAACTAGGAACGAATTAGTTGCTGTCTACGACTGTAGGTTTTTAAAATATCACTGCTTAACGTATCCAATAAGCTTTCTGTCAATGCACGTCATTTTCTGTTATGCTTGTTGACATAATAAGTGTAGCGTTCATTTTAACATAAGCCCCACGTGTCAACTGTAGACGAATAGCAGAAACTCGCCGATTGTGATTTATTACTGACCCGCCTACACGTAGCGTAGGGGACCAGTATTGTTTTGCTCTCTGACGTCTGTCGTCTTCGTCTGTCATCGTCGTCGTCGTCTCTAACACTCCACGGCGGCGCGTATGCAACGTAACTTACCAGGGGGCAGCACGCGACGGCGAGCCAGTAGTGTTACGTCCCATTATGGCGACACCTTTTTATTTTGCTATAGCATTAACACAAATGACGTAGGCTATACTTAATTATGAGCACTCATTAAGACTCAGTGACGGCATTGGCAAAACGTTTTTTCAAGTAATGCAAGTATATGTACAGTAGATCACGGTCAAGCATTCTTAACTTGTCTAAGATGTTTAAACACAATGAAAGCCTGATATATTGTCTCGAGTCGTCAGCTGAAGCTCAAGGATACAAGTCGTGTTTTTAATTCCAGTCATTGTACAAATAACTCATCAGGAGATGAGATAGCGAACGTGAACTTTTTTCACGACATCGTACACGTACTTCAAAATACAAAAAGTATACATACAGATTTTAATCCACTTGCTACATTTAATCATAGTAGTTTATACTGGTAAATGATTTTATTGTCTTTCTAAAACATTTTAAACTCTTAATTATCATTTTCACAAATTATGATTATACTGTTCATTACGTTGTATGTCTTCCAGTCGTTTTGTTTCACATAGTTTTTGTATTTTTTCATTCTTACATAGTCTAGATAATTAACATTGTAGGCAAACCGTAAGAGCTAGTTCTAGTGTGGTTATGCCTATTGTATTGTTTTTTGCTTACTGTATTTTTGACAAAGTCTGTGCTGAAACAAAAACTCAGATCAGATCACAGCAGAGAACATACTTCGACTAACACCGACTAAAACATCCATATTCCCCAAATGACGCTAGCGACAGTCGGCACTTGAATACGGACGTGCATGGTGGATACTTCTATAGCGACCTGCAGTATATAAATGGTGGCCCAACTAAAGTGGTACCAACTGACGTTCTTGCTTGTAACAGTTGGTACCACTTTGGCACTTTAGTTGGACCACCCTATAGATCATTATTATCATCGTAAGTGATATATCGCTAAAACTCGATACTTTGGGATCTCTGTCGCAGAAAGTTTAGGTATATCTTCAACAAGTTTTACGCAATGCGCACAGGAAGCTACCGAGTTCGGTGAAATAACGCAAAATAAGGGCCATTACGTCGTTCAAGGTCATTCGAGGTCACTGATTTTGCTGCCAATCGAAAGCACATATACGACTTCCTATTGGTGATTAATACTACCTTACCTTCTACATTGCATCGTTTTCGAGATAATCCCTCGATAGCTCCAAAATCGCTATATTTGGCTACCCCTCTTGCATTTACCCCCTTCCCAGACGGAGGGGTTCCCCTGGGACGGTCTCCGTAAAAATTTTCCGTGGATGTCAAAGGATGGCAAATGTACCAAATGGCGTAGAAACATTGCCGAAAATTTCAACCGGCTGAGTAGGGCACACGAACGTTACAGACGACAGACAGACAGACAGACAGACAGACAGACAGACAGACAGACAGACGACAGACGGACAGGCTACAGCGTATAGCGAACGTGAACGTATCGCTAAAAATTACGCCAAAGTTTTGTTATTTATACGTAAAAAGCCACAGTGAAGCGCTCGACTACCGGTACTGATAAACATAAGACCTTTTGCGTTAACTGAGCAATTAAGTCCAGAATTTCAGCTGACTGTTACAAAATGACTGTAAGCACTTTTCTGGCTTTTTGTTCAATGGCGCGCAGGTTGTGTTAAAAGTAGAATCCCGCAGGTGGCGGAACTGTAAACCATGGCGGGTGGGGTCTGGGAGCGGAGCGCCCTGAAGTTGATGCATAGCTCTTCAACGACTAATGGAGGACCACAATTTGACCTATTTCTGAGTTCCCGCCAGTTAAGGGTGCAGTAACTCGATCAAATTAAAATGATCATTTCAATTTGATCGAGTTACGGCACCCTTACGCGGCTGAACTGAGTTTCTACGTAGTAGAAACTGAGTTCAGCCGCGTCCTGCCTTACTTTGACCCAGTGGCGGCGGAAGGGATTTTAAAGTGTCAAGAGCCAGGGGACCATGGCGAGCGCGGAGCGCGAGCCTATAACGGGGGTCTGGGGGCAGAGCCCCCAGCGGGGTCCAGGGGCAGAGCCCCTGGTCAGGAGGTCAGGGGGCGAAGCCCCCTGAAGCCGAAAGCCTTTCAGCTTCTGGACGTGCAAAGAAAGCGGCAAATTTGCCTTATTCTAGTTGGCACAGCGTCGTTTCACCGGTCAAAATTTTACCCTGAGGGTACTCCAGTTTGGGCCCTCGGTGGTCCCAAACGCCAAATATTTGGAGACTATGAAATAGACGGGCATTCACTCAAACAAACTTCCTATTATTTTCAATATAAAGCGCATCTCAGCTGTTACATGTATCGTCACCATGTAGTCACGAAAAACGTAAAAGCATTTAGAGAATTGGGAAAACGGTTCGTTGATGTGGTTTTCATCACTGTACAAACAGCCCCTTCTCAGACTCATTGCACAGTTGCACGAAAAGCGCTACGCCAAAACAGATCCTTGGCGTAGGCCTACCACTTTCACAGCTGCTACGCCAGTGGCGTAGCTGGCGTACTGGCTCCGCCGCCTATGCTTTGACCACTGTTTACAGGGCGCGCCAAGAGTAACCCTGTTGTGACTTTTGCCGATAGACATAATTCAGCTATTCGTTGGAACTTCAGTAAGGACTTTTTATTCGCAGGCACCGTGGCACGACAGCATCGAAATGATAAAACGAACTAGACAGATTGCAGTGTATCTGGAGACACACTGCAATAGGCTCGAAGAGAGCGTTTCCAGATTGCGCCCAAAATCTGCCAGGGCCAGCCGCCAACACAATGTGCTCCAGATTTCATCCAAATCGGCTCACTTTCGGTGGAGTTATAGCCGAATGTGTAAAAACGCAGTTTCTTGCCCCGTAGAGTATTTCCATGATAGATAGGCTTTGGTGTTTAGATAAGGCGGTCGCCGTGGACATCGAGGCCTCGGCATGCGCTGGTAAATTCTACAATGATCGACACATTACAATAAAGGCCGATGGATATAATATATTGCCAAGTTTAGTCTGGCGCATGGAACTAAAACAGAAAACATAACATAGCCCGCACACCGGAAAACTGTGACACCGGACTTAGTTAAACAACGGTTAGTCGTTTACAACATACCCGAAAATCGTATCTCATATCGATTTCATCATCGTACCCCTCACTGGTCTGGCTATTGGCTAATTTCATATTCTATGCTTGTAGTTTGCGTGCATAAAGAACGTGTTATTTTTCCAGATAAGTAAGATAAGAGAAAATAAATGGCGTCGTTTATGTTTGGCAGTAAGTTAGCCGCGAGGCAGTGCTTGCGCAGTACTGTTAGAAATTTTCGATCATCGGTTGGCAACCTTGCTCCTATCAAGGTGCGTGACAACGCAGCGTGCCCGAACGAACGACCCCGCCCACTCACTTTGCTTTTCTGTTTTTTGCAGTAATTAAATAAGTTTGCATAGTTATAGTCAGCGCCAGACTCGCTTAATGATTCAGCAGCTGCACCGGACGACTACATAGGACACAGGTGAATTTTAAGCTACAAAACACCAATATCTTGTTCTTCACACACTGAGTCTAATTTAAGCAATTCCATGAGATATTCATGATTTTCATTTTTATTTCCTACATGCTGTATTTTACGCTTATCCATACTGAAAAGCACCTGCCAGTTAACAGACCACTGATATATTGCATTCAAATATCTTCTTAATTGTTCAACATTATCCTGATTTTCTACATTAACATCACTATAGCATCAGTGTTGCATAATGGGCCAAGGGGCATTGACGTCCATGTGGAAGTGCCCTGCCTCATACCGTCATACGTTGTTGATGTGGTTGATTATCTTAAGCTGATGTATGTGTGTTTGCATGACACAGGTGGGTGACAAGTTGCCTACAACACCGCTGTATGAGGGATCACCAACTAACAAAGTGAACCTGGCAGAACTCTTTGCTAACAAGAAAGGTGTCATCTTTGCTGTTCCTGGAGCTTTCACTCCTGGCTGCTCCAAGGTTTGATTGTTGATTTTCCTACTGTCTGTTTTTTGGTTTAGCAGTAAATATGCAATGTGCACTGTGTCTGAATGGTAACAGACACAAGCCAGTGTTCTGTCCCAAGTCTAGTATAGTTATTTTCGTCGGGATCGTCAGTTGTCATTCATCAACAATTCAACATATCTTTCATTCTCTCCACTTAGTCACTTCTGTTTTTTTTGTGCACAAGAAAAGATGCTGTGCTGTGTAGTGAAAAGTTACAAATACATTCATTGCACGCAGACTTGAGTGCTTTAGGCTGCTGATTATGAGATTATGTGGAATTGTGGATGACTTCATTGGATCTGCAACAAAGTAGGAATGACAGTGTATAGTGTCAAAACGGCAGAGCCCATCAGCAAGCACTCAACACGTGGTTGTAGTCAGGAACTGTAGTTTTCTCACGTAAAACATGGAACAGATATTGTTAGGGGATCCTTCTTAGTGAGAGTTAGTTAGTTGGAGTTTAACGTTCCCTTTCAGCTTCTTAGTGAGACATTAATGGAAAGGGATATCCAACAATTATCAAATTTCAATGTCATGTATGGTACAGTAACTTTGCAGTTTGTTTGCAAAGATTGCTTTTTGTTATGATGATCGATTACTATGATTGTTAGTTGAACTGTTTAGAAATGCAGCATTATCATGCTGTGTACTACTGACAGAGGCGGTTCTAGCTATTAGGCCGGGTAGGCCGTGGCCTACTCAAACTTGTGCCTGGCCTACCCAAACGAAATTCTGCCCCACGTACACCACTCCTGTTGGCCTACCCAAAATTTTCTTGGCCCTTTGACTGGCCTACCCATATGAAAATTCTAGAGATCGAACCGGAACAGTTTCTGTTACTGTTCCGGCCCGGAACAATGTCGGTTCGGTCCGGTCTCGGAACATTTTTTGTTCCGGAGCCGGAACATGTTAACCATTTTATCTGTTCTTAGCGAAACCGTGAAACCGTCGCGCCGGTCTCACTTAGTGCACCCCCGCACGTCGCCGCCCGCTGTCAACTTGTCAGTGTGTGATTCTAAGAACTGATAAGACAAGGCCAGGCAAATTGAATTATGTGTTTAAACTGAGACTATGAAATATATGATAGGACAAACAATTTTTGGGTCTCCATAGTTTATGCAATTTCAGTGAATTTCTGTTAATACCTGCCTACTTCTTCCTGAAGTATTGCGCTATCAGAATAATAATAATGCTAATTATGATGTATTTC
>Ga0209780_1003554_pt1 | contig 11689 bp, 11 predicted proteins | sample WorMetexBAHAMAS2_FD_187384 | JGI IMG/M metagenome (GOLD analysis project Ga0209780, IMG submission 187384) | Marine gutless worms symbiont microbial communities from Max Planck institute for Marine Microbiology, Germany - Inanidrilus exumae... | ecosystem: Host-associated > Annelida > Digestive... | reverse complement strand
CCCTAAATGGGGAGCAATGTGAAAAATTCCCAAAAAAGGCACATCCTTGCGCGAGTCCGCGTCGTTTGAGCCATCATGCGTGAAAATCCGTCGACGTGTCTGACCTGTAGGTGAGTTCCTTAAAAAAGGGCATAAATAAAAATAATTTTGGTTATATTTCACCCATGTGCCCAGAAGCCCCCCGTGGACGGATATGCACCTAATTTGGCACAGCCGTAGGGGTCGCCGACGTAATCACCTGTGGCAATTTTTTTGGTGATCGGTTGAGGGGTGTCGATTCTGTGGGGGGTCGAAAATTGCCCTTTCCTATTGACAAAGCCAGTGGCCGTTAACACAGGGCTGGCGCTACCGCGCAGCCTGTGATTACAAAAATTTAATTGTCACTACAATATTAGAAAATATTTATTTGTTTCCCGAGTTGTTAATATTTGGAATAGTTTGCCAGATTACGTTGTGGAGGCTGACTCCCTTAATGCATTTAAGAATCGTCTTGATAAATACTGGACAAATCAAGATGTTGTTTATCACTACAAATCAGATCTAAAAGGAACCGGAGGTCTACCTGTTTGTGTTTAATGTTATGTTATTTGAGATGCGGGCAGAGAGAAATTCCGGCGCCCGTAACATCACATTGAATTGAATTGAATTGAATTAGGTTGCGCATAAAGAACTCGGATAGACAGCGAGGTACGGCCAATCACAGCATAGTATACTGAAGAAACTACAAGGGCTCAGCAACTGCTGACATAGGCGTCCAAGTCGAATTACAGTAAATTCAGAGGACACAATAAGTAGGGCTAGTTTAGGGCTAGTCTGCGGACACCGTTGGGCGGGAATTTCGACGCCGGCCTTGTAACCAGGTATGCCACGTCCAAACGATCGCATTAGCGGTCGGGTATATGTACCTTCGGTATAATACCTGATCCCCAAATACTAAGACAGCAAAATCAGACATGCATCAATAAACCGAGAGACGCTATAACACAAAATAACGACTGAACTTGTAAAAGCCCTCACTTGAGGTCGCACCGACCACTTTTAGAAGCATTTCCTCCCGTGATCGTGTACTCTGACCTATCATATTGACATTCGTGTCAATGTAATATATGTACAAGAGGTATCACTTTTTTGGCCCAACCTGTACATATGAAGTTGCATTCATCGAGGCTGATGCCAAATATCTAAAGCAAAGGCAATCTAGTTATTGGCCGGAAACACACACACACACACTCATCGGACCCCTTGCTTTATCTGGACTACTGTTAGGTGGTCGTAAAAACTACAATCTAAAGCGAGGTTTTCAGTGCTAAAAGTGGTAAGCCACAGGTCTGGGTCTGAGTCATGATAAGTGATTGACTTCGGCAGCAAGGGAGGTGGGGAGGGGTGCCCCCTATCCAGTGGAGGTAGGGTCTGGAGAAGGTCTAGGGGAATAGCATTCTTGTGCACTTTTTATACTATTTCACGGTCAACTGGCTACGATACGATACGATACGATACAGTAGATTTACGTGCGCTCAAAAGCTGACGAGATGGCCAGCTTAATCTAGCGCACGGCCCAGAAACGAAAAATAATGAAAAAAAAATAAAAATCAAAATCAAAATCAAAATCAAAAACCGAGATGTGATGTGGAGGGGCTAAACACTGAGGTGGATGGGAGCTGAAAACCAAGATGGAAGGGGGAGCTTCGGCCCCGTTGCGCTCCTCACCTTAACCACTGCCGTTTGGTTGCATTACGTCGTACGGACTGGAAACGGATCGGGCCCACCTTGCAGCCCGGAGTCCGCACAACCTCCCTAAGTGCCGCTGGCCAGCGACGCTTACATCTATAATTAAGCTATACGACAAACATCGCTCTTCATCCATCGTTACTCTTGCTCGGCTACCGTCATCATCCTCTCTAAAAATAACTGATCGCTCCTTCAGTTATGCTTCACCTTGTCTCTGGAATCAGCTCCCTTTATCTCTTCGTCAACCTCATTCTGGTACCAGTTCCTCCGTTTCCTACTCACCTATTTCTTCACCCATCATTTCTTTCTCTTCTGATTCACCATTCCGCTCATCCACAACTCCCTCTCTTTCACTCCCGGCTTAAAACCTACCTGTTTCACAATTCCTACCCCTTTAGTTTCTGTTCTTCCTCCCATTTCTTCTGAGCTACTCGGTTTATGTGTTTAGTTTTCCTTATTTTTTTCGTTTCGGTGCCGTGCGCAAGATTAAGCTGGCCATTTCATCAGCTTTTGAGCTCACGTAAATCTACCGTATCGTATCGTATCGTATCAGCCGATTAAGTTAGTAGCTAGAGCCTATAACCGACTAGATCAGTACATACCATCGGTCCTGATGGTACGGGGACTAGAGCCATCTGTTACGCAGAACTGGCTGTTTCTTTCCTAGTGGTGGCCGATACTGTCGCCAAGGGGCATAGGCCAACCGACCGTGGGACGGTTTAAACACCAAGATACCCGCAAACGGTCACCCATCTCACTACTAACCGGGCTCGACGTCGAGTAATTCGTCGACGTACGCCACGCCATTACAACAGGTTGTGCAATTTTAACCGCGCGAAGCGCAATCGACGCATAGATATTGCTCGGCATCGATGGAGTCGACTGTATGAGACAGCAGATGGCTACTACGACAAACAATGAGTCGATCCTCATTATTGTCAAGCCGAAATGTACGCTGGCCGCGTCGCACGCTGACTCCTGTTGAGTCACGGTATGCCGACGGGACAGACAGACGGACGGACGGACGCATGACCGTTAAATCACGCTTTCCGCTATGGACGCGGCAACAGTAATAATGGCTTTAAGTTTAATGTTTACATTCCGGCGCGAATTTTATAAAACTTTTCTATTTACCGACCCCGGTATAGCAGCCGGCGTCGGTAGGACGTTTAGTCGAGTCTGTCTGTTTGTCCGCGCTCTAAAAGGCAAACAGCTTGAGCTATCAACACCAAACTTGGTACACGTATACCCTATAGCAGTCGCTCGGCATGCGTTGACCCAGAGGTAAAAAGGTCAAAGGTCAAGGTCACACGGTTACGAAAACCGTCACGATCGCACAGTTGCTAGTGACCACCGGTATTGCGTAGTCCAATATGCCGCTGTGCTACTTGCGTGGGTCTGTATGTCGATACGACTGCCTATATTTTCTATTTCTATCTAGTTTGTACTGACTTAGCAGCATTCACTCGCGAGCGTATCTGAACACTTTGTGACTCTGCAAACTGCCCATGCACCATGCACCCGTGCAATATATAATAGGTTCATTCTTAATGACGATACTCGTTGACAGCAACTTCGTCCCGGTGCCGCCATCTGGTGAACTCGACGTAACATAACGTTGCTTTGATTCTGCACGATTGACCACATGTGAATCCGCAAAATCGGAAGTACATAATCCTACTGCATTGTCGCCAGAGAAGGACCGAACCCAAGCCACAGATAACAAGTACAGAAAATTGCGTGACCTCTGGAAATGCGACGATGGGCTAGTGCGCTATGACCCTGTGTCCGACCGTACGTCTGTCTGTGCGTCACACGCCGGTATTGTATCGAAACGGCTACACATATTGAGCTCTTTTAGGCGTAGAGGCTGCCCTCGACGTATCCTACATTGTGTTGGAAGGTAATCTGGGTATGTCCAAAAATAACGGCACTTTTTCTGGAACTTTGTTCCAAACTCTATGGACGTAGGAAATTTCGCAGCTGCACGTCGACCGTCACAAGTGTTGTCAACTTAGGTGGACGCTCAGTGTGACAAACTGGCGACGGTCGGAGACTTGTTGAGATGCGAACGGTCGCAATACTTCGCACGCCTACTGGAGAGAAGTAATAAGTAAGTAAGTAAATTTATAGAGCGCGGTTATCATCAAGAACCTCTAACGCACTGAATGCACAGTGCACTAGTTTTAAACAAATGTCTAAAACAGTCTGAACTGATGGTCGGGTCCCGGATGAAATCCGGGAGAGAGTTCCAGGCTGTGGGGCCGGCAACTGAAAAGGCCCGACGGCCCTAAGTGTTGAGCCGGTAGCGAGGTACTGCATGTAGTTGACGGTTGGCGGAACGCAGATGCCGCCGAGTGTCGGCACCGGCGGCCGGAACGCAGTAGTCCGCCTGGTAGGGCGGTGCGCAGCCGTTCAGACACCGGTGAACTGTCACAGCCAGTTTGAAAAACACCCGTTCGGAGTGTTAACAATAATAACAATAATACTGTTGTAGTTGGCTGCGTTGCACAGTACCTTCCCCGTCGCACGCTCGACCTGTAGCTGACGGGTGACCACTTATGTGGGTAAGCCGTCCGCTATAGGTCAGCCAACTATAGGCAAACTCAGCCTTTCATCCTTTCGGGGTCGATAAATTGAGTAGTGAGCAACTTTATCAGATGTGTGCTGGTCGCGCCATCTGGTGAGTGTTTACAAGGTTAAGCCGATGTGGTCATCAACCGCTGTGCGCCGTATGTAGCAGCAATTTAGCCGAGCTAACCCTTCTGTATATAGTGCCGCCCTGCGTGGCGGATGTTGCTACTGTAGATTGCGGGTTATGTTGTCACGTGAATAAACGAACATTATTATTATTATTATTATTATTATTGATCAGTGACAGTAATGGAGCTGGCACTTACCGATGGTCGTGATAACGGTGATTGAGAAGAGCAGAGACCCAGCGTATGACCACAGTTCTGTTGAGTCGTCGTATTTTCCGTCCCATCCGTTCTTCTTTGTTGCCCAGTACACCTGACAGAGAAGCACAGCGTCGATTTAAATATTCAATGGAGCAAGCCAGCCGTCGGTCATGACGACGCTGTCATGATAACGTGTAAACAACGTATATTTTAGCAATGTAAACAAGGTTTCGCCCATACGGGACGTAACCGTACTGGCCCGCCGTGCATTGTCGGCCGCCCGACCGCCCACGCGGTCGGGCGGCCGCTCGCCGGCAGCGTTACAGACGATGACAGACAAATATAACGACAGATGGAGCCGGGTGTTTTCGTTGTCGTTGCAGACGCCAGCGAGCAAAACAATACTGGCCCATTAGGCGGTCAGTAATAACGTAGTTGAAAACTTTGGGAAAGCCAGCACTGATATATTCGCCATGAATTATCTAGATCGAACAAATTCGCACGTTTACATTAACATGTTAGTGGTTCGTGGGAGTGGTGGGAGTGGTCGTGTTTCTGACGTTGGCTACAGCGCACACGGGCCAGGCTTGCTCCCTTAAAATATTTAAACCTACGGGCACGCTGCCTGTATAGCATCATGGTGCTTCTGTTATGCTGGTGTCCGACGATTTCAGTATGGCTGGTTACAGTCAGTTAATAGCTGTTGATCATCGGCGAAGCAGCAACGAAAACACCCGGCACCATCTGCCGTTGTTTAATAAGTGTTTCGCGTCATTAGGTTCTGTCGACGACGGAAAACTCCCCACCTGTAATGTTAAACAATGTACAGCGCTCGAATCTGTTGTTTTTGATGAGGCGCGTGCCATTAACAAGCTAAAAGATAATTTATCTGCTGGACCAGATGCTCTTCCACCTTTGTTTTTCACATATCACAAATACTGCGTAGCTAAGCCATTAGCATTGCTTTTTACTCAAATGTTATCGGTTGGGTTTGTGCCAAGTGACTGGTTACGCGCTATAATAATACCTTTGTTTAAGAAAGGCTCAGCAGTAATTGCTACCAATTATCGACCTATATCATTAACATGTGTTGCTAGCAAAATAATGGAACGTATCATTGCTAAAGCTTTACTGGAGCATCTGGTTGAAAACGATCTATTGTCGAGCGCTCAGCATGGGTTCCTGAAAGGGAAATCAACCTGCACGAACTTGTTAGAATCATACAATGATTGGACATTGTGTCTATGGGTTTATATTGCAGTAAGCAGCTAGACACTACTTTTAATCAATTTGGTAAAAAAATCGTAGCATATCACCTTTAAAATAAAAAACGCAAAAATTGCTCGCAGGCCTTGCAACTTCAGGCCGTCATAACTACACAATGATTACAGATCGCCGGAAATTCACTACCAAAGTGACCCTTTACCGGATGTCTAGTTTCAACTGTTACCGTTAGAATCAACTCATAGTCTTTCTCCTGGGCTGTGCGTTCCGCACAAAAAGGTACCTACCCAAATTTTTGGCCACGTTTGATGTCCGATATTGCGAATTGCGTATGAAACGCGGCAGATAACGCTGACATCACTCCGTCGCAGGCACGTGACACTAGGCATCGTCGAATGCAGTAAGTAAACAGCTTGTGCTCAGATTGCCGACCGCTTCGGGCAAATACTCTATTGTGTTCACTTAATACAGCCGTATAGTTTTATTTTGTTTGCGCATTCGTGTTTTGCGCTTGTATTCTTGTTTGTTTCGTTGTTTGTATTGGTATTATTTTGTTCTTTTTTTATTATTTTGTGCTACCGTATGATGGTGTGAAATAAGTTGTATATATTTGTATCAAACTGTGCCACACATTTGTTAATCCGGCGCCGCAAAAGGTCGCTTTGTGGTGGGAGGCAGAAAGGGCTAAGAAATGCTATGATTGGAGAAGGCGACGGACCAGACATTCAGTCGAAGTAATTAAAAATTGACTCAAACAAAGCACATCAACTTACATGATCGGTATAGTTCTTGAGCACGAGACTTGCTTCCTTTTTCCAGTCGAGCGGGTGTAGCACGTTCATCTTCTCCGTCATGTTCCACAGCCGGCTGACGTACTCCGCTCTTGTCCGTCGCATGTCGGTCTTGGTCTGTAGCTCGTAATCCGCCTCCAGAGTTAGGAAGACCAGACACCCGAGTACCACGTAGCCGACCATCAGGCAGCATGAGCCGACCGTCGAGAAGAGAAACGCGACGAACTGACGGCAGCAGTCGGCACACCGCTGACGACCGCTTCGTCTCGCCTTCTCTTCCAGCGTCAGCTCTTTGCCGTCAGACGGACCGACGACGATGTCTTGGAGTTCTATCTCCGTTTGGGCGCAGTACTTCGTCGTCTTGTCCGCTCCGAAGTCTACGCTGACGATGACGTCGTCTGGAAAGCTCTTGGAAGTCGGAAACCAACACTGGCGCAGAGAAATGTCGCTGCTGTGAAAACTTTTAGGGACCCACCTGTTCGTGCACTGAGAGTCTAAGTATAAGTCATGGTCAAGATATGGTCATCTGGAACCACGCAAACGCTAAGTACCTGAGGACAGTTGTGTTGAAGTTGTGTGGAAAGCTCTTGGAATCGAGTGTATTTTGCTTATTGGATTCACCTACATCGCCAGCCAAACGTTGACGACGTCGATTGCGCCACCACTGGCTGGCCACCAGCCGCTCCCTTACTCGTCGCCTCAGCGACAGTCCGCTCTGCAGCTTTCGCCATCTCGTCCACGCCTTCGACGAGGATCTCGCCTCCTCGTCGGCGGTCACGGCGACGCCGGCCGGTAATCCGTTGAGCTTTGCCATCCGATCAACCACGCCCGGTGTGCACGGACAGTCTCGCGACAAGCCCGAGACGTTGGCGACGTCCACAACGAGCAGCGGCTTCGTCTCCGGTGGTACGTTTGCGTCGACGTAGCCGACGTCATCCGTCGTCCCGGCGTTCGTCCTTCGCAGCGGGTCTGCAGGTGCGAGCTCTTTCTCGTTGTCGGTCCGCCGCTGGTGGTGCGGTTTACGAGGGCGTCGGTACCTCGGAAGTACACGAGCTGTCCGCGATCCACTATCCTCGAGGAAAAGGACCCTCTGATGCACCAAAGAAGCACCCGCTACGGGCGACGGAGATAGCATGGCAGTATGGACATTTGCCATCATTGCCACCTTTGTAACAGCCGACCGCCGTTGCGTTTCATACTCTCGTAACGCATGTTAACACGTATTTCGGTCCTCCTTGTCGTCGGGTTGAAACGTACGCTGGCCGCGTCGCATGCTGCTCCTGGTGATTCACGGTGAGTATGCCGACGGGACAGACAAACAGTCGGACAGACTGACGGACGCCAGACCGTTACATTACGCTTTCTGTTGGACACAGCCAGCGTAATTATAGACTACGTTTGTAACTGCACGGAAAGGCACACCTGGTTTGTACCGTGTCAATTCAGGTAGACGTGATATCTGTCGACTCGTAGACACAACCTCTCGGTCAAATTGCTGCCGATAAATGAAGAACGTCCCAGGTGTGAACTCGTACACGTAGAACGACTTACTTCGCGTAGAATATACGATCTGTAGGTGTGTCGTATGCTGATAAATCTGCCCGCGTTTCTCGGCGCCGCCGCTGCGACGTCCAAGCCCGCTTTAAACTGTGTCGTAACTGTTGTTCATCCGTTCGACAACCGGCCGAACGCTCAGCACTAACGCACGGAGAAGTGATCGATATCATAGCATGACTACCACGAACCCTATCGAGTGATCGTACTAAAAAGCGACAAGGAGCGAAAATGAGCGAAAATAGTTGGATTGGGGTTAGGGTTAACCCCCTAAACGTAACCCTAACCCACTAATTTTTGCTGCGTTCAACTCCCTCTCGCTCGTTTTCCACTCTTTTTTGATCCTTTGGCGAGTATCGCTCGTCGCGCATTTTCGCAGATTATGTGGCGTCGCGCGGTCCCTCGGCGACACCCGAGTTACTTGTTTCGACTCTTTTTCACTCTCTTTCATCCATTTTCGCTCGTTTTTGCTGTTTAGTATGGTCGCTATCGAGTCGACATCTACGCACGTAGCTCCGCCAAGCAGTCGCCACACAACACTGATAAGCGATGCGTGCTGCTACAGACATATAGCGATGGCGACGTTCACTGTCGCCGAATGCATCGTTCGGCAGCCAAGACTTCACGCTCGGATGATTGACAGCCGCGTCACCACGAGGTCGCCCACTTCTGCAAGATTGATGCATATTCATTATTTATTTCACCTATTATAATTATTATTATCGTACAAAAGTACAAATGAAGTGCATACAGCAGAATAAAAATAAAAGCATACTAGTGCATATGCAAACAGTGCTCTATACAGTACTAGTAGCTACATAATCAATCAAGGTTGCAATGTCCACTTGATACAAATGAAAGCCGCCAGAAAAGTACAAGTAATTATCTCGCAATTTCAGCAGTTCAAACATAAAACTAACAGTAGTGCTTTCACCAACAGAGACGGTAGCGAAAACACACAGACACACACATACGTACACACGTACACAAGCACATGAATACATATATACAGATTCTTTGTTTGCGGGGGTAACAACGGATAAACAGTGGTTAAAGGGAGGGGTGCGCAATGGGCTGAAACCCCTCATCTCGGTTTTAGCCCATGCATCTCAGTGTTTAGCCCCTTCGGATCACAGCCTGTTGACCGTGAAATAATACAAAAAGTGCACGAGAATGCTATTTCCATAACCCCTTCTCCAAAACCAAAACTTAACTCCAATACCGGACAGACAGAAAGACATGCATACATCTGCATACATCTACGCTGATGGTAGTACTTCGCAACCCTACCACATCAAAACGAGAAGAGATGTCTGAATCGAATTAAAATAACTGGTAAATTCTCATGTTGGTAATATTATGCAAGCTGTCATCTTCCAGAAAGAAAGAAGTCAGAGTTATTGATGAATGGAATCGATTGCCTGAGGCATTATTGCACAGTAGTACATTATCAACATTTAGAAAGCGACTTGACTGTTATTTAAAGAATCGGGGATATGATTAAGCTCTTGTGAGCTTCTTTCCTCTTGTGAGCCACCTTTCGAGGTGGCTTGTTGAGTTAAGTTGAGTTGATTCATCCGTTGCAGTGAAAATCGCTTAAGCTGAGTCGAAGTCGTAGCAAAACGCACTCTCGAGTTGGCGACTAAATTATTTGTGGACGCAACGAATGCAACATCTCGATAGGGCCATAAAGTATTGGCCCGTACCGTATATTGCAAATTTCCGCCTTACTACAGTGCTAGGCCAATTTCTATTAGATTCTTTGATTTGTTTAGGACGTTGCGGTGCTGGCTGCAGCGACGGTATGAACCTAGTAGAGAAACGACGTTATGTAACCCTAGGGACCAATGTGGTAGGCTGCGACGGCCTCGCAGAGATGCACGGAATCATTAAACACTCGACGTATTCACTCGAAATACCGCATCACCGGTATACCGCGGAATTTAGTGATGTCATATATCAATTAGAAACGGTGGCTACAAAAATAACGAGAACGACTTATTGTTTGTTAAATTCACATTAAATAAAGCACATATATATTTTACTGTTGACTAAACATAGCTAAATTCCAAATTATCACAAATGTGAGCAAGATATTCAAGGCAAAACGCTGATCGTCGTTTCTGTAATCATCGATCGATCCTTATATCTCAGCCTGACATCGTCAGAAATAATTGAATTTAATTGTCGGAATGCATCTGAACCGGTTACATGTAACTCCTTGTTTTCACAGCCTCACAGGTAGTGTGGGCTGTAGATTGAACTGCTGGTTCGTTAATTTGTTCCAAACTGCCCGCCCGCTGAACTAAAAGGTGAACACGTTTTGCAATTTCCAAAAATCACTCAGTTTATTTTTGGACTGAGTGAGTTTTGGAGTGAGTTTCGACAAATAATGGCGATGGATGGTCGAAACGCACTCCAAAACTCACTCAGTCCAAAAATGAACTGAGTGAGCTTTGGAAATTTGCTCTTCAATTGTCCCCGAGCTAATATTTAACCGGGGGACATCAAATGAGAATACATATTCATATTGCCATCGTTAACTGTACAAGTTTCAGCGGTTGCAGACGAACCCGCGCAACGCTCTGCGCCACGCCCATCGTGTCGTAAACAAAGATGAACGCTCAGTAATAATTTCATTGTCATAGGCTTAAAATGGCGACGGTCGTCGGTAGAACTATGTTGACCATACTTTGACGATCGACTTTGTGTGGCGGAAAAAATAAGAAAAATCGACTACGTTCAGTGTTTGGGACAAAGTTCTAGTACCCTTATTTTTGGAGATAGGGCCTACCCGAACTCCCTTAAAACGTATGTGAAGCCAAGAGAAGCCTCTGTGCCAAATAACCAGTTCGATCCGTTCGGCCTTTTCGATAGAACTCCGACTTGTGACGTACTGACAGACAGACAGACAGACAGACAGACACAGGGCCTTAACACGTGCAGCGCTAGCATAGCGTCGCTCGGTTATAAACCGCGGTATTTTTGCGTTATCGACACAAGGCAACAGCTCTCCTAACAGCATTAGGAATCAAGGGGTGTATACAGGGTATGAGAAGGGAGGTTTAGGGGCGATTTTATATAGGCAAGGGTGGCCAGGTCCCCACGCAGATGCCTGGCCTCCCACTGCCCCCAATGAGATGTGTATGAAAACTATGAATGTCCTGCATTAACCAATGATATTACTAACTTAGTGTTAAAGTCAATTATGCTTAATTGGAGACGCGAACAAAAAATTGTATGTATGTGAGGCGCCCCCATCTGAACGTGCGGGTCCCCAATGCCCCCTAAAAATGAAAAAAGATAGAATCGACCCTAGTGTGGTTTGAGTGTTTACATTTCTGTATAGAAATTTGGGGTCAACAGAAAACTAAGGGTCTGGTTCTCCGCCCCTTGTAATTCGAGTACTGGGAGAAAGCCGTAAAGACCGGACGAAGATTGAAGGCGTCCTGTAAGGCGTGTCTAACTCGACCATCGGGACTAATCCGGCCG
>Ga0209780_1003553_pt1 | contig 11689 bp, 5 predicted proteins | sample WorMetexBAHAMAS2_FD_187384 | JGI IMG/M metagenome (GOLD analysis project Ga0209780, IMG submission 187384) | Marine gutless worms symbiont microbial communities from Max Planck institute for Marine Microbiology, Germany - Inanidrilus exumae... | ecosystem: Host-associated > Annelida > Digestive... | reverse complement strand
CATCCATGCCAAATTTCATGTTGATCGGTTAAGGGGTTTCTGGGCGGCAGGACCCCCAAAAGTGCCATTTCCTATACTTATTGGAACGACCCTTACAACAGTCCTGCACTACCGTGCAGACTGTGATCCTGCACTACCGTGCAGACTGTGATAATTCTTTGGCAGGTTAACGCACCCAGGCTGAGGTTTGAATCCCGGCCACTGAGCATGTCACGCTTTACTGCACATTGCGCCCGAGTGCTTTGACCATTGGGCCATGTGGGCAGGTACTTGTTATGTGCACTTTAGCTGCAATAATTGTAGGTGGATGAGTAAATGGTAGAGTCACATTCATAGATTATGCATTGTGTGATAAAAGTTTAGTTACCATATTTCTCTAATTGAAGCCGGGTCTCAGATACAAGCCGGGCCTCTAATAGAAGCCGGGGTGTCTGACACTATTGTTCTAATAGAAGCCGGGGGGGGCTTCTATTAGAGGAAATACGGTATCAGCTATGACAAGTGAAAGTTCAGTACCTCTGCCAAATCGGTACAGTGTTGTTACTGGCAAGTGGCAGGTACATCGGCCTAAATTTTTCCTCACTGCAGTGTAATTGGTTTCCCAACTTCACTTTTACTTTGCACATTGCTCGAATACTGAACTATCTACAAATACAACAAAAATATGTTTTGGATCGGCACCAAAATTTAATCATCTCTTCGTGATGTATAATCTACCTATTTGTCGTATTCCAGGAAAATCCACACTTCTTGAAATCTTCAATCGTATGCAACCGGGAAACGTTTTGTTAAACGGTTTCAACATCAGAAGATTCGCCCGTCACGGACAATTGGCAATGAAAACAGTAAAATCCACCCATGACGTTTTGAATTATCCTGTTGAAAGCAGACAGTTGGCAATGAAAACAGCCCCCGCCAAAACTGTTGGTGATTAATTTAATTTATTATTGAGCACTTAAGCAGCCAGTAGAACAGTTAGTAAGATGACAGGCAGGAAAGAGGGTTTGACGGTGTATATGAATAGCTACTTTGCCCATGGTGAAGTATTGAAATCAGAATTTCTATATGTCTGTTTGTATATGCGTTCTCATATCTTGAAAATCATGCGTGCATATTTCACACATTTTTCCAGGGATGTAGTCAAGACCAGCAGTGGCAAGACCAAGACCGTAGCTCTCAAGACCAAGACCTTAGCTGTCAAGACCAAGACCAAGACCAAAATGGTCGCACTTCTGGTGAACATCGACTGTTATCATCATTATCATCAACGTCATGTTTAAGTCACAAACTACTCAACAAAATATCATCATCATTATCACCATGTTTATGTCAAAACTACTTAGTAAACTTTCATCATTATCGTCCTCGTCATGTGTGTAACGTGTTTATCTATATTTTCGTATGCAAAAATACGTTTAATTCGTTCATACAAGCAACACATCGCATTAACACTATAGTTCTGTTCAGCGAAGTAGAAACACGCCCGTCTCGCTTGAATGTCGACTACCGACTCCCAGCGTTCTGTCTGCTCGCACTGCAGGTTACAGCTCAGTCTCATTATGCATATACAGCGTGGCCTATTCTGGATTTCAAACATCAAACAGCTTGATACTCGATAGCAGACAGAGTGACTGCAGTCGAACGGGTACATTTACAACAGCAATAAAACAGTGGAGTCGTTCGTCTCTTTGAAGTCAAGCGCAAGAATAGCCAGACGGCTACAATACTGATAACGTTTATGTCATAAACTATACTCTACAAACTATCGCCATCATCTTATGTGACGCCAATTCGAGTTAGGCCTGCACCGTACAACGCACAGGTGCCGCACACAGCTGGTCTTGAAAAATTTCGAGACCGACCCTTCAAGACCGAGACCAAGACCATAAGTATCAAGACCAAGACCAAGACCCTGCCTCTCAAGACCAAGACTGCGTAAAATTGCTCTCGAGTGCTCTCGAGACCAAGACCGCGGTCTCGAGGACTATATCCCTGCATTTTTTGTACGTGTTATGTATGACAGTGTCTTGGTCCTCCTCTCATGACAGTACAATACATTGTCATTGTGTATACTGACACAAAATAGATCATTTTGGACACGTCAAAAATCTCTGCAGCATCCCAAAAGATTTCTTTGGAAAAACATTGGAACAATCTGGAGTAACTAACAAAACGCAGGTTGGTTACCAAAAACCGAAAATTAGTAGTATTATATATCCAACTTGATGCATGGCAAAGCCCAGTGTGAGCCCACCCGCCATTCTGTCGTTCTAGACTGTAAGCTCGTGCCACTACATAACACGTGCCAAAGTTCGCCTGCTGGTTGTTATATAACGTCCATGCAATAAGGCTGGCAGTCACTCCCAATGCAAAAATTTAGGGGGTGGGCAAAAACTCACCAACCATTCTCAGCCGATTGTGGACCATAGTTCACCAAATTTTAGGGGTATGTTTGAGAGTCCCCGTAGGTTGACGAGTTTCTTTTTGATTGTTGATATTATGTTCTGTTGCAGAGATATGTTTGGTCAAAGTTCAAAGTCGGTCCCAAAAAGCGGGGTTTTTGCCCCACAACCTGTGGGGTAAATGCCCGGGGAGTTTGGACCACATTTTACAAATAGCAGTCCATAAGTGAATATGTGTCCAAGTTTGGTTGGAATTCTTCAGTGACCTCCGAGATTAGGCGTCGAAAAAAGGAAGAAAAAAAGAAGAAACCACAGCGGTAAAACATAAGCCCTTCGGCATCGCGATGCCAGGCTGGCTAATTATCAAACCAGTTATGCAGCATGTTTAACAAACTATGAACAAACTAATGTGCCTTAGTGTGAACTTTTTGTTTATTTTATTGTGTGCAGGACATTTTTCGGCGACTGCAGTATAAAGATCCGGTTGTTGTTCAGAGCATGTATATTTTCAAGGTTTCTGTTCATTGGATACAATGATGTTACCTATTTAATAAGTGCTTGTTTTTAGTTGACTATTATAGGCTCAGGTTAATGTCTTACTGAAATAATATCATTTGAGTTCATGTTGGTTCAGGTTTCAGTTTACCCATCATATCTGATATATTTATTGGCACTTATTGGCACTTATATGTTATTAGCATAGAGTGTCAGACACACCTTTAAAGCACTTTCATTTTATTAAATATTTATACAAATAACTCATGAAGTGTGGTGATATTTTAAAAGAGCATTCAGGACTGCACAAAATGATACTGCTTTGTAATTCTGCGATAATATGTCAGTTACTGAAATGTTACAAACTTTGAAGTAAATTTGTTTGGTTAAACAGTTCATAAAACATTTACACAACTGAATATGATTTACCTATTTTGCTGTACTGAATGTTTACTCTGTTTGGTAAATTTGGTATTCCGGCGGGGGGAGGGGGAAGGCGGAACAGCATCCCAGCTGTTGTAGTGATGGTGAGATGCTATTAGTGAAGTCGGATGCTTGATGTGACAGGGATGATATCAATACGTTTCCATGGTTGCATTGTTAACTGGAGCTACCGTGCTATTATAATGTACAGTTGGTTGCGTGGCACAGCGGTAGAATGTCAATCTTTGGCCAACGAACGTTTCCTGTCTTGCGTGGGACCTATAACTGATGGGTGACTACTTAGGGGGTAAACCGTCCGCTATAGGTTAACCAACCAGGCCAACTTAGCCTTTCATCCCTTCGGGGTCGATAGATGAGTAGTAAGCTGCAATTGGATGTTTCTAACCTCAGTTAGGGGTGGCGCCATCTGGTGAATGCTTACGAAGGAAAGGCAGGCATGGTGTATTTGCAGGTAAAACTGTGTGATCCATGTTTGAGTGCTTTGCGATATACATAGTATATAAATGGCGCTATATAAATACTCTTCCTTTCCTTTTCTTCTTTTTACGTCTGACAGATACTAGTGCCAGTATGAAATATTTTTGTACTGAAACAAATGCATGTGTTTGTCACTGACATGAACTTTTTGTCCACTCCGTAGTTTAGTTACACTTACTTTGGCTTGGCTGGGTTTCAGAGGTTAACCTTTCTGTGTTGTTGGAGTGAGGTTATTTATAAATCAATTTATGTTTCTATCACCATTTGTAAACAATTTGTTTTCAGTGTAGAACTGAACAGATAAGTTCTGATGAAAGAATTGTGTAAATGAGGTGAGAAATTAGTGAATTCTGTAATATTATCTCAGTGTGTTAATCGTTGTAGCAACCGCACATTGGCGGTGAAGGTATGTTGGTTTGTCTTACGACCTTCTGGTATTATTGCCTTTGTGAGTGTTCGTTTGTCATGACAGTGAAACGGTGCTTGTTTTGTAAACTGTTTACATTAAATTTTAGTTAGATAACCGGTTCATAGCGTTGTTAGCACGATCTAAAACTATCTGAAAGCAACATCAGCTCTTGTTGAATGGCTGTATGTGGCTGTTTATCGTAGGACCATAGGTGATAATGTAAGGTTGTACAATGATACATACGTACATACATAAAATACTTCATTATGTGCTAATTACTAAATTAAGACGTTCAGCAGCATAGTAAAATTGTTCAGTTGGGGACGTGTGGCAGAACCCCCCTGTTACACCTACTAACAACAAAGCCACCGAGGCAACCCGGTTCAGGTGGAAAATGGACGTCAAAACGTTGGTTGCATGTGTTTATGTAGATGTCTATAGCCCTACAGAGACGCGTTAAACTAGTAGCCGCTACAAATGTCTATCGTAGCCGTGACGTTAAGTTTGATGGCTACACGTAGCCGCTACAATTGCAATCGTAGCCGTCGCGAGCCAAAAAAAAAGTTGGCTACGTGTGTCTCGCGTTGGTGGGCGGAGCTTAATGAGGTAAGTGATAATGCGTGAAAGGTGGGATTAGTGTATAATTGTTGCATTTTTAATACTTAGATTTATTGGTTAGCATGCTGACGACGGCGGACGATGATATCGCACTCATAAATAGCGTTTAAGTGGTGTTTGGCTGGTACTGCTACGACTACGGCTAGCGTGCCCGTTAAATTATGCTACGCTAGCTACTGTTAGCCGAGCGTAGACTACTTCCTGTAGCGGCTACTAGTTTAACGCGTCTCAGTACTGTTCTGTTGACTTGCCTTCATTTATTAATGGCACATGTTTGCAGTGACTCCACACCAAGACATCACGTACCTGTCCTGTGCACCTCCACGAGTTACTGGTCTGTGGATGGCACTGGAAGATGCAACTGTTGACAACGGCTGTCTATGGTTCATTCCCGGCTCTCATAAAGGTCTGCTGCTTCCAGTCTTTGTGAGCTGGTGGATAGGTTGGCACTGAATAGACAGAACGATTGTGCTGATGTGCTGTTAAATGCTGCTCAGTAACTTGTGATGTGATGACATTCATGCTGTCAACAGCAGCAACATTGCACTTTTATCCAACCAGATTTTGTGGACGTCGACATGTTGATAATAAACCTCCAAAACAAGAGAGTCCAAAGTACTTAGGCAAAAGGCCCGGCCGCATTGCCGATTTGACATGTGGCTGCGAATTGATTCGTCCAATCATGACTTTCATCTAATACGTGGTTCCTTCGACCCACATGAGTCAGCGCCTCTCAAACAGCATCTTGATCGCCCGTTTTAGCACAGCTTAGCCATGTGCCTAAATCACCGGCTTGTTAACCTCATGGCTGTGAACAGATTCGGCCGATCTTGACTTCATCTAATACAGGTAGTTTCTTTTGGGTAGAGAAATCACCTGTACACATTGTTTCCAGTGTTGAAATTCACAGCTATTATATATTGTATTGTGCACATATGCCAAAATGAATATGAAGCAGTAGATAAAGTACTGTTGTCATCTGTGTGAACAGGCGGTGTGCATGGTAATTATTTTGTGGTCCGCACTACTGAAGCTGGCCACATAAAGTGTGCATATGAAGGAGACAAACCATCGTATGATACGTCACAATTCATTCCTGTTCCTGTCAGCAAAGGTTATGTCATGCATTATGTCAGACATGTATACAATATTAACATGCAAAGGTCATCGAGGTTCTTGCCCCGTAAAGGTCACCGGAGCTGTAAGTAAGTGGGTAAGTGTCTAAGGAAGTTATAACATTTAGATTTTGATGCGCTGGAACCAGAATCGGTCCTCCCCGTTTCCAGGCTGAATGTCGTAGGAGGCAGCCAAACCGGGCTGTAGTTTTTTGGGTTCATTTTTTGTTGCAGTATATTTTGTTACGGATGCATGTTTGCTTTGTTGTGTTTGTTTCAGTTTTTCAGTACTTGGTCAAGACATTGGCTAGGACAAACGTCTCTAAAATGACCTATTTTGTGTCGGTTAGGACGTAAAACCTTAACTCAATCAATCAATCACTGGGTGATATCATGTGGGTGTAAACAGCAACTTATCTGTAGCAATTTGACTGAAAAGCTGTTTGATGGATCTTACAAAGCTGGTCAGAATATTTTCAACCTGTGAACATCCTAAAAAACGTGAGGTCGAAGTTCAGCTATAGTTACAATAACACTACTAGAAATTTTTAAAATTGAAATCACAATTTTGCTAACAGTGATCGTCGCACACTCTGCGGTAGTGCATGAGTGTTGTAAGGACTATGACAAAAGTCAGTGGGGAAAGGGCCACATTTTACTCCTGCCTTCCCCAAATGACTGTATGCTGCTAAGTAATATCACATTTTCTTAATTTTTGCCGTTTTAGTTGTGTGATGCAGCCATTGTTATCCTTACAAACCGTTTTAAACTGTGGATTTTTTACAGTAATAATGATACTGCAGTGTCATCACTAGCAGCACCTGTAAAAATAACGTAGTGTTTTGTACTGATGTTGTAAGTTGTTTTACATGTCATTTAATTCTGTGTGAAGATCTGGCTTAACAGCACTAACTGTGGACGTGGACCAGACAGTGGTAGAGTCAGGGGAGCAGTGACCAGTGGCTGCCTTCTTTGTCTGGAAATCTGGCAGCCAAAAATGCATGAAATTTTAAAATGTGTGCAAAATTAACGGGGAATAGACTAGCATTATGGTAGAGACTTGGATGTTGCTGCCGTGTGAAACGTGTTGCAGGTTCGTTGGTTCTGATTGATGGCTGTGTTGTACACTGGAGCGACCGCAACATGTCGGCAAACTCGCGACATGCCTACACAGTCCATGTTTACGATGGAACGTCCAAATGGAGTCAGCGCAATTGGTTAGCGATCTTTGAACACTTGGTGCTTTCTTAAGCTGTTCCGAATCATCGTACAAATATTTTGAAAACAATGCTGGTTACTAGAAAGCAGTGCGCCCTCCCCTTCTCAGAATCATGGATCCGTAACTGGGAACAGCCTGGTACTACAATATAGAGATTAGAGTAATAGTTGGATATTGGTCACGATAGTAACGTGCCTAAATGCAGTGTGAGAGGAACCAGGTTTGAATCCCATCGTTGGCAGTTATACTTATCACGACAGCCAACGCAATATACAGCCTTGGTACGGGCAGCACGCCCTTACTGCAGTGCCTAGGTTGACGGACATACAGACACACTGATCACAATACTGCACACCCCTAATGGTGGCGAAGTAATGAACGGTGATGACAGCACCATTGTCATTGATATCATCATCATTATTATTACTATTATTATTATTAGGCCGCATCACATGCATAGCATAGATGCAGCCTATTGCAAGAGATGTCAAACATAGCGTGGTATGTATGTCTATGTGTTGGGCACACGATGGGTGGGCTGTGCAAAAACGGGTGAACTGATCGAGATGCCGTTTGGGAGGCTGAGTCATGCTGGCTCAAGGAACCATGTATTTGATGGAGGTCAAGATTGGACGAATCCATTAGCAGCCTTGATGAGTGACAAGTCGACGATGCGGCCTATTTGCCAACTTACTTTGGACACTTATTATTATTCATATTATTAATTAGAGGCTTAAAGTGTTTCCTGGATCCGGCAGTCATGTCACCTTTTGGCTACTGGTGGCAGAAAGCCGATATAAAGGGTGTATCGTCTCATCCGTGAATGAAGACAAGATGCGGTCAGTAGATTTATTTAGATGGTCGGCCAACCGTACCAAAAAATTTCGCTCATGATCAAGGAGCAATTGGCTAACTGAGTTTCACTCGGAAACGGTCACTAAACCGTGTTTGTGTATTTCAGCATAATATGAGGCATTGTAAACACTGGACCTTGGGCTAAGTTATTTTCAACCGTGACAGGAGTTTAAAGTAGTTAATGTATTAGTTTTGCTTTCAAGACATAGTACAGATATTGTATTCAGTGACGATGTAGTTTTTTTTTGTTGATGATGGGATCTGTTGTAGGCTGCAGCCAACCAGTTCCAATACTTTCGTTCACATGTTTGATGATTCTGTGTAGCTCAGTGTAACTGCAACTCATCCGCTTCTACTGAACACTGTCACTTTGTGACCGTTGGATTTATGGCATCCGTATAATATTTTATCTGCAATAAGTCGTCATGTAGTCATATATTTCGTATTTTGTTGCCTTCACCATTATAAATATGAGTACATGGAACCCCGACATATGATGTTGGTCCTGCACAATTATTTTAACAATTTACCATACTACCGGTAATTCTAGTAGAAAATTGCGGACTGTACCTTGTAGAAATTTGCCTTTGATTTCATCACAAGAGAAGTTGTTTAAGCAATAAATTATGATTAAAAATTCTGTTCTAAAACAAATGAAAGCACTCCAGACGTAAGGTCAGCTACTTCACCGAATGAGGAGGATAATTGAAGAATGGGAGTAAGATGTAAGACCGTTCTTGGATGTTGCTACCTGGCACAGACAGCTTTCTGTCAATGCATTTCTTTTTGTGACGCATGCACTCTGCTACCATCATGACATATATAGGTGTATTGAAATACGTGTTCATAATTATGATAACATTGACTTTCATTTTAATGATCTATGCAGCATACTGGTTTGCTGTATTGTGCATAATACTGTACTTGACTTGCAAGTTGCAACTGTGACAGTGATGGTTATTTATTGTAATATTGTCGTGAATATTATCGAGTTGTTTTGAATTTTGTATTTTGCCTGCTGTCTGTTATATAACGTCCATGTGGTAAGGCTGGCAGTGTCTCCCAATGCCATATCCATTGTTTACTCAAAAAATTGATTACTGTAATACTATTTACTGCAAGCTGCATGTTACTGCATGTCTCAAATATGTCTCAAATAACCCGTTTCCAACATTTGGAACTACCTTGCTCGTGCTGTTGTTGAAATTCCTAAATACGGTCATATCAAGACCACCACATCATCACCACAGTCACCTTATCCTACAACACCTCCTGTGACATCTCTTCTTTCACCCAAGTTCCTCTCACTTAAAGGTCCTCACAAACCCACTGTTAACCATCCAACCTTCATAGGTCGACCTACTCAGGGCATGTCAGGTGTCGCAGTCTGGATTCATAGGAAAGTCGCTGGAGCGATTCTGTCGGTTTCGTGGACAGCAAAGAAAACAAGTGACTGGGTTCTTAAAATCTTAACAAAGCTGGAGTAAAGAGGGAACTGTTGGACACTGTCAAAGCAAGGAAGCTAGCATACTGTGGTCACACCATGAGGAAACGAAGGAGTCGCCTGGAGAAAGAGATAATGCAAGGAACAATACCAGGTTCACGCAGGCGAGGAAGACCATGCATGGCCTGGATGGACAACATCAATACGTGGACAGGACTCCCCATGGAACAGTGAATCAGAATGACAGAGGACAGAGATAAATGGAGAAAGTACGTCCGTCGTTTAGCCAACCCTCGGATCAAAGACTGCTAAAGAACAGAAACAATTAAACAACCCACAAATACAGATAAAATTATACAGTCAGTGTAATTAATAAAGTTAGTAAAGTCTACTATTGTTATAATTTCATTATATTTTATAAAAATTTTAAATTCTCTTAAATATTTTACATTATATACTTAAAACATATGAGAATTTGTCTACGCCGGTTTGCCTTCATCTATACCATTCTGGCCCGGCAATGTTCCATGCCAACAATTTCACATACATTAAAAGTCTCGACTTCTATTATTTTCACGTCTTGTATTTTCAGCGCCCCTTGTAGTCCTGTACAGCTTCAGCTGTATAGTATGGTGTATAGGCCGATGTGTTTGTGTATAGCCGATTATGTGCTAAATGGTGTGCTTGTAATAAAGATGTCTGTTAACTACATCCATACGATACGATACGGTAGATTAACGTGCGCTCAAAAGCTGACGAGATGGCCAGCTTAATCTAGCGCTCGGCACAGAATCAAAAAATAAGGAAAAACAAAAACAGAGTAGCTCAGACGAAACGGTCGGGGAAATAGTCCGTGAAGGCAGTCCGGGAGGAAGAAGTGAAACTACGGGGGTAGGATTTGTGAAGCAGATAGGTTTTAAGCAGGAAGTGAAAGAGAGAGAGGGAGTAATGGATGAGCAGAGTGGTGAATCAGAAGAGGAAGAAGTGGTGAGTCGGAAATGGAACTGGTATCAGAATAAGTTTGACAAAGAAATAGATTGAGGGAGAAAAGCGAGGACGTTTAACAGAGATGAGGTTATGAAGTAATATAGGTTGGGCAGTTGTGAGAACTTTGTAGGTAAAGTATTCGATGCGTTCAGTGATTTTGAGCCAGTGGAGAGAGCGTATAGTATTAACACAACTAAACCTATAGCTATAATGCTTCGTATATGAGCACTATAGGCTAACTCCATCGCGTTATTGCATCTGTGCATCTTCAGCAACTTGTCTGAGATCTTTGTGTGTCTTTACTAGTGTCTTTAAATATGCTTTAGTGGCAATAACAATAATAATAGGCCTAATATAGCGACACCATCCACTATTCGTTGAAACTGAAAATATTGAAAGAAATAAAGGGTGATACCTCTCGTACAATGTAATACATTGTACGAGAGGTATCACTTTTTTGGCCTACCCGGTATAATTTTTATTTTGCCGATAATAGGCTCTAAGACGTGCTAAGTTTGCACGGAACAGATGACTCCGTGAGGTGTATAAGATTTATTAAGAATATTGAAACCGACGAACGTGCGATATTGTCACAAATCTATGCTGCAGTTAGTCTTCTCGCTTCTTCGTCAGACGGAGCAAATCCGGCCTACATGCTTGTCCACTAATTTCATCGCTCTTCCGCTAGAGACTTGCATGATCCAGTCCACTCGAAAAGGAATAATATCCGGAGCAATGCACGGTGGATGGTCGTTCGCATAGCCTACGGCGACGATTTAATGAAGCCATTTCGGTGCAGCGGCTGCGGAAGTCATCAACAACGTCGTATCATCATCATCATCATCTGTATTCGTCATATGACTGGACAGCGAGGCATAAAATGCGTTAAAATTGACATGGGACGTTAAACTCCAGCTTACTAAAATGCGCTAAAAGCGGCCCAACAAAGTACCATAAAACAAAGGCGCATAAACCATTACACACAATACACGCTAAAATTTTATATGCAAATAGCAAGATAAATCCATACAACAGACGCTACGCATGAACAATGATAAAGATCTAAAAGCGGTTGAAACAGGTAGTTGGTTCAATAGATTAACAACACGCTCAGCGGTGTTCGTCGGTTAATGATATTGAACAGCTCATGTCAGCTATCTGCCAACACATTCAGCGAATAATGATGATAGTAATATAAATGTAAAAAAACTGCAGTTTATACAC
>Ga0209780_1003551_pt1 | contig 11697 bp, 10 predicted proteins | sample WorMetexBAHAMAS2_FD_187384 | JGI IMG/M metagenome (GOLD analysis project Ga0209780, IMG submission 187384) | Marine gutless worms symbiont microbial communities from Max Planck institute for Marine Microbiology, Germany - Inanidrilus exumae... | ecosystem: Host-associated > Annelida > Digestive... | reverse complement strand
CCTCTTCCCCACTCAGGGTTCGTCTGCAGTGTAAACAAACAACTTCGTATTCTGGCAAATTTTAGTTAGACATAAAAAGTCAATGTCATACAAGCAAAAGTCAAATTTTCCGTTAATTTCAGACGAAACCAGCTACGCAACAACTGAAACTGCTCATTGCTTGCACTGCAGTTACGATTTTCATAATCCAATGAACGAATTTCCAAATTTATAGTTATAGAGAGCCAACATAACTTTTAAAAAAAACAGCGTCGGGCAAATTTTGGGCCCCCACAGCGCTGGGCCCGCGTGCACCGCACGCCTTGCACGCCCTATTGTTACGCCACTGGACACTACATAAAAGCGCTGTAGGAGTTGATTTATATTGCAATACTCCAAACGAAAGCACGATGTAACACAAACTTCACCTTCCACGATATTAAAAGTGATAAAGAATTTTGACAACAGGCCACATCTCGGGGATGTGGCCTCTCTGCAGAATTATTTGACCACTTGATGTGTTTTGTGTAGTTGATACTGTTGTATACATCACTGGTGCCTAATCTTTTCAAAACGTGGAAGGTGAAATATCAGGAGGGGTGGATTATTCATGGGGGAAAGTTAATGCGACACCAGCGAGTCAGGAGGAATTCACACGGCTGCAGCAGTCACGCCGTTTTGATTTTTTTGCTGCATACAGTGCAGCAATGAATCGCAATGCTTTTCAGTGGGCTGGTCAACTCCAAAAGTTGCCACTTCCACATGGGATCTGGACCCCCATCTAATAAATGGTTCCTCTGGCCCACCCGAGTCTACCCTCCAGGTTGGTTGGTTGGGTTTAATGGCACTTTCAACACAATTCAGGTCATACCTCGCCTTTAAGGTAGAATTATATTGTAAATATTTTATTTAAGCGATTAATTTTTTGGGTAAGATAATTAAGAAAAAGAAAAATATAATAACAGTAGTAAATTTAAACTGAGTAAATAAGTTGTAACTAGGTAAATTAATTGATTGAAAAAGATAATTTGCATAAGATTTCTTGTTTACAAATTATAAATGATAATATAAGTTGACTTTTTAAAATAAAATTTAGTATATTTTGGCTCGGTATATCAATTCATCCAGCCGTCTTTGCAGGACTCACAAACGTGACCAACAGACGGACTCATTCCATCTGTAGCAATAGGGCTAAAAACAACTGTGCACATCAAGTAAAATAATTTGGTAATAAAACGCGCATCTGTATACATGTATATATAATACAGAATTTGTATCAATCAGAAGTATGAATGCAAGTGATCACTACAACGACATAAAATAGGCAGCTAAGGACAATGAAATCAACGAAGCAGATTTGCTGCATCAAACAACAGACGCCAATGCTTGCAAATACAATGATAACAACCAAGGCTAAAACAGATTAAACATGCATTCTCTGCCTGGGGCTAAGCCACGTAATTTGACCTCAACATAACAGTAATCTTACAGCACCACATGCATACGTGCTGGTTTAATAGTTCTTTTCTAGATGGACAGGCCGCCCCTTGATCCTGAAACTCAGGAAATAACAAACTGCCATTAGACAACAGTACATACACAAAGTTAATGGAGGTTGGTTGGGAAATTAACGTCCCCTTTCAGAACAAAAGTAGGCTATATCGGGGACAAGGTCTTGGATGGAGATTTACTTCTGCCAGGTTAAGGTTGGCCAACAATACAGTAACCTCCCGACCTCGTTGCCTTTATATTCTGCGACGACCAAAAATAGGGAAGGACAGGGAGGCTCATTTAAGTTATTATGCCAGTGCCTATAACAGTGGAAACTAACAAACCACCCCAAGATCTATTTATCAGTTCAAAGTGATATCTTGTCTAATTGCTGTTCTTCAATTCCTCTAACATATCAGTGCCTTACAACTCTTGCTGAACAATATCTTTTATGTTTTGGTCTTACTTTGGAATGCTTCTCTTAGGTAAAACCCAAAAGAAGCGTGTGAGGGACTTCCCACCCACAGCACCAGACGTGCCACCACCACCACCCTGAATAATGGAAACAATCCACAACAACTCATCACTGCAAACTGCACATTTGCTGTGAAAATGACGCAAAACAATACACACAAACATGACATTAGCACAAAACTTGAGAATTCACACGTAACAAATTACGTTCATAAAAATATTAAGAACCACAGAAAAACACAGCCTCCTCTGGTATTATTAAAGTAACATCAACAACTGAAATTACTTCAAATCAACATATATAGCTAAAACAGAGCAAGTTAAAGGTCATGCCACAATAGTAGGAAAATTTGCTAATGTAGTCTGTAACAAAAATCACTAACAAGATGACGAGAGAGTTAAAAACTCCATGAAAATCAGTAAATTGGTACAAAATTATAAACTCACATTACGTTCGAGCACGTATGTAGTTACACCATCTAATCAAGTGAACAGATGCCACAAACGTTTGCCAAAACTGGCACGCCTTGTAAGAGGAGCCTGTGAAGCAGTGTACCTCTACAGAAATGACCATTATTGTTGTACAAATGAAGCTGCACAGCTGTTTCAGTACAATTCATCCAAGAATCTGACAAAATTTGAAAAAGTTTCAGACATCACATGGCCTTCAAGACTGTCCAATGGTGACGACAGTTTCGCATGGTGACCAAACTTGACTAGCCATATAATGTTAATTATGTTATTATAAAAAACTAGCTTCAGTTTCTCTTTGCTATAAAAGCCACCTCATTAAAAAGCAAATGTCAAAATTTTATCGAGAAATTCTAAGCACAGAAGCTAAACATCGCATTTACACCAGTCACAGGCCTGTCAAATATGTAAAAGCTTCAGTGCTTGAAATGTGATATTTGCTGTTTCAAAGTCACCATGCCAAATATCCTAGCAATCGGTTGGCATCTCATAGCCTCCTTGCTTTGTGGGAGGTCGTGATCATAATCTTGGCAGTTCTACAGTCCAGATGAATATACAAATTTGAGACGTCACGCAATACACAACGATCACATTGTACACTGCCTCCAGCATTGCATACACTGTCAAAGAATGAGACTGCATATAAAAACTAGGCTCAAGTTGTCTACAGTACTTGTAACATAATACGCGCACAATGAAATACACGCACGCAGGCAATAACACTTGTGTGGTGCCAAGGGTTGGTTGAAGACAACCTTTTTGGGGAAGACCAAATGATTTTATCGAGTCAAGAATCCTGGGCAACATAAAACACATATCGGGTAGGTGCCCCGAGATTTGAATCATACTGAACTGAACCTATATGGTGTGTAATTTCAACATCATATTAGAAAAAAACCAGTTGCATGAATTTGCTGCCATTTTTGTTGCATACTTTTTTCTATGTATCATCTGTCTACATTTGCCAAAGTTATTAAAAAAATCAAGTGCCTTCTTTTTAGACCCAATGTACATGCACTTACAACTCACTATATATCTCAAGTATTATGATGCTGGAAGAGTGGCTCACTGACTCTACATGCCAATATTTCCGTCAGAAGTGTCAGGTAAGACCCTGGTACAAACCTGAGTAATGCAAGCAGCTACCAACTAGAACACCAAAGCAAGCAGTGCTAAATTTGATTTGCATCGTGAATCAATCTGAATATATAAGCACTAAGTCAACTGCACTTAGTACCATACAAACATGGGAAGGGACAACACGGACGCCAGTCTGCAGGTGGGTAATTAGTGTAGAAAATGTTGAATAAGACACCAAACAGAACAAAGGCAAGGAATAAAGCGAGGGCAACCCACTGAAGCACTGTCTCCCATTTGAATATATAAAAGTTCTTGAGCACCGGAAGTCCAATCAGCATACCTAGACAACCACACATACAGAAATATAACAGTTGAATTTACTATAGTTTTCAAAAAAGTTGCAAGCTGAAGCTTAAAAAAGACCAAAGTCGGTTTCAAACTTAAGCTTAGACTAATTTCAGGCTTTCCTCGCTGATGCCCACAGAACTTGACTGCAGAGGCCGTGTGCTTTGACAATGAGCATTAAGGTGCTGCACTGGTGCATATGATGTGTTGGCAAAACTGATAAGTCAATAGAAATATCTTACTGTTAGAAAGGTTATAGTTGCAATGAAAGCAGACTGGACTGTTGAGTAATGTGAAAGCAAGAATTTATTTGAAAGTTTTGACCGAGCACAAAAGACAGAAGGAGTAATGATTGGGACTGACATGATAAAATGATACGACTCACCTCCAATGAAGCCAGCAAAGTGAGCCACAAATCCAATATCTGACCTCTCACCAGAGAAGAAACGCACATATATTGCATAACCTGTATCAGCTATCACTACACCACAACAACAAGTGATGCACACAGTAATTCAGCAAAAACAGAGCCAAACGACTGCATAAAATTACACAATGGAAAACACAATTTATATACTTATGTCTTTGAAACTAACAACACGTTATGTCCTGAAACAGAAAGCAACACTATGCCTGAAAAAGAGGTCATTCACAGACATAACCTGTCTGTCCACGTGGCAACCCCCTGCAGCTGCAATTCAAGATTTCCTCAACGCTGTGTGACTTATAAGTTACATTGTCATTATTACTATGTATAAGTGCTGTCATATTTAAATCTGTCGATCACTGCATTTAAATGTATAACCTAGCACATTTCATGATGATAATTTGGAATTTATTTTTAATTTTTGCCATTATGGAGCTTTGGCTTATACAACATTACACAATCTATGAGCAGTTCTTTCTATATAATACTTGGCATTTTATTAAAGATTAGATGAGTACAGCATTAGACTAAGACAAAAAAGGAGTAATATGGAGTAATTTGGATTAAATATATACCATTACCGAGATATGCAGTCAGCCTATGGCTTGTCTTTACTTTTTGTTATAAGTTTGTTTTAAAAATTCAACAGGCCAATTTGCACCAACTTTACAAATTTTGTGGCAAACAGTCAAACCATTGCTGAAATAAGGCAATACATCCAATCCATCCGCAACCTTGGATTTTTAAAAATTCAAAACATAAAAGGCAAATGGGATTCTGAGGACTAATGTGCATCATCATGGCAAATTTTGTGGTGACTGCTCAAACCACTGTTAAGAAATGGCAATTTATTTTTCAAAATGGCAGATGTCCACTATCTTGGATTTGTTGTATACTTGTTTAGACTACCCACAAAGAGCATCTGGTGGTCTTTGTCATCGTGCAAAATTTGTTTGGAATTGATGCCGTAGTTTTGATAAGATACAAGATTCAATATTTTGCATTTTTGGCTTGTGGGATAGGACAAATTTTGATCCATATATCTCTGAAGCCATAACCAATTTTGATGAACTTGAAACTTAGAATTAGATATACACACCAGCCCCATGCAAAATATGAAATTTTAAAAAATGCCTATTCATTGCTCCATTTGTGTTTTGTCTTGGAAATATGATTATCTAAATGGGGAGGCATATCAACAAAAACCCCAAAATGCACATCCTTGTGCGGAAGGACATCATATGAGGTATAGAAGTCAAAAACGGTCTATCGGTGTGACCTGTGCACATGATGAAGTGATCAAAAAGACAAAGAAAAACGTTTATTTGCCCAGACCACCCATGTTGCTGGATTGAAATCAAATCACAGTTCCATGGGCCCACATGAGTCAGCCCCCCAAATGGCAACTTAATTGGTTCAGTCGATTTGCCCAGCTAATCCATGTGCCAAAAACACACACAGACAGACACACAGACCACCCTATATGCAACATCTGTATCAATAGGATATATCTATGCATTGTGTACAAGCAACAAGACCTAAAAACGACCAATTACAAAAACATTCTGCACTTCATCATATGATAATATAATGTCAGAGACAGTCTGCCGCTGTCGTGTCACTTACTGTAGAGAGAGAGCAATCCAAGCTGGACAGGAGCACTAAGTATGAACTTGCGAAAACCAGACAGCCATTTATGAGTCATCTCTCTCCAGTTCTACAACATTATCCTCACTATGCTATTAGTGTTTAATGCACTCAACTACAGCCTACTATACTACTAACAGAAAGACTGGAAACATGCCTTCACTCTCTCCTCCTCCTTAAAACTCAAACAATATCCTACAGGATGGGTCAAAGAGTAAGCCATTAGTTATTGGTTCTCAATGAATCACACTAAAATATTTCACGAAAGCGAGTATGCACAAGCACATAATATTTTAAATTATTACTAAATATTCCATGTACTTATTAAATGTTTCAAACTGTGATCATATGAAACCACAATCATTGGCTGAAACGAATTATTGATTTACAGCAAATGACGGCGAATAAACAAACCATGATGATCTTTGCAAAGTGGGCACCAATCAGTGCATAGCAGCCACCACTGGCACCACACAGTATCGTCCATGGGTCAGTCACGCTAGTTGCCAATGATCCTATAACAATACAGCTGTCAATCACAGTGGCTAATTTTAGAAAGGCATCTTGCTACATCCCACAATTCAACTGTCATCGTTCACTGATATCTACCCAATTAATGTACCCACTGAAAGTGAATTTATCAATTTCTCTTAATCGTATGCTGAACATAAAGCTCAAAGAGAACGACGAATGGACAACTGCCAAATGAACCCCACTGACCAATGATGACTCCAAGGCAGTAAACAATGCCAACTCTCCAGAACTTGTGAACCATCTCCAGTGGTATTCCAATCAGCAACTGAAACACCAGGTTTGATATAATGTGCCCATACCTAAAACATTCCATATAAATACACACACAGACAGCCAATATACACGTCAACCTCTGTTAGCGAATTTATGGCAGCAGGTTTACTACCAGTGTGGCCTTGATGGCAGCAACTAGCACAAATGGCTATTATTTTTGTTCATAGGTTATGGATCAAATTTGACTTATTGGTCTAAAATTAAAAAATTTCATTTTTAAAGAGTTATTTTTTGTTTCTGGTAATTTAAGCTCTATAGGGTCTTTTTGTCTTACAAGATTACAGCAGCTTCCTCATTTCTACACAAGATTTTAGTACATAATACGAAACACATGGATCAGCCAACCAGCCAGAAGACCAACAACTGTGCATGTAGGTTAAACTGCACATAAACGAACAAAAGCCTATACAATTATACAATAAGCCCACTGACTTATGATGAATTAGCATGTAGGTCAGAAATCTCCAGGCTTCATATCTGCGAGATGGCTGGTAAATGAGCGGACTTTCAAGAGGCGCATCTGCTATCTTCGACGATGGAATCACTGGATCATCTTGGTTCTTACGAAGAATGATGTACGTGATGAAGACTATCACCTAAACATAGACATTCACAGACAAATTCTCACAAATACACGACACAGACACACAAACACACATACATACGATGCGTTGTCGTTGTCACTGTTAACTTGCACAGATGCTGAGCAAATGCCAAGGCAACAGGCTTGGATGGTCCAAAACAGACGTCAAGTAAGATGACATCTAGTGTACTGTTCCAGATACGGTTCCTTTTACCCACATGTGTTAGCCCTGTGATGGCATCTCCATTAGTTCGGCCATTTTTGCCTATACCACACCAGTATTCCAATGCTTTTCAATGGGATGGATAATCCCCAAAACTGCCCACTGCCATGACCTTATCTAACACATTCCATGGATCCACCTGAGTCAGCCCCCTTAAGGCATCTCTATTAATTCAGCTGTTTTTGCAGGGCTCACAAACGTGTCCAACAGACAGACCACCGTACTGCATCTGTAACACGAGGCTGCATCTTATCGCTATGTGCATACGATGTGACCTAATAATAATACAGCATTTGTATAGCACTCTAAAGTCCGAGGATGCAGACGGGCTGAGAAGAGATAATGTAAGAGGTTGCAGTGTCTGTCCAGAGCAGAAAATAGCAAACATGGTTGCATCTGTTCTTTCTGGAACCCCAAACATCATGTATGACATAAGGATCAGTACTGAATGATGCGATGGCTGACACAGCAGCAGTAGCCAGGACGACACACCATCTTAGTCAGACTGTGACAATGGATAACAGCTGAGATGTATCACCATAGCTCACACAGTTATACAGACACACAGAGACAGACAGACACAGACCTCCACAGCACTGATGATGATAATGAACAGCGGCGGTGGACAACAGTTGTACTTGTCCGTGTAACTCTCAATGACATATTCCCCTCTGCTGTCAAGGGCACCGCTCGGCACCACAGCACTCACGGCCGTCATCACCACTTGCTGCAGTTTTGTCTTTGCTTTCAAGTCCGGCCTCTCCTCCATCTCACATGTAATCACACCATCACCGTTGTTTAGCATATATCATAACTACGAATACTTCCATTCAATGGCCATCTTTCAGGTGTACCTGGACCAGCCAGTTCCCCCTCATGCCTTTCTGCACCTGTTCTAGATTGATTGCGTGGAGTTTAGTGATTGCTGACACAAAATAGGTCATTTCAGAGATGTTCTTCCCAGCCAATCACTTGGCTTAGTAATGAAAAATTAAATCAAACACAACAGAAGCAAACATGCATCTGTAACTAAAATATACATAAAACGAAACCGGCCTATTCTGCAAGAATTAGATAAGTAAGAAAGTAAATGAGTAAGGAAAATATAAGGAAAGAAGAAAGTAAGGAAGGAAGAAAGTATGGAAGTTAAGTAAACAAACAAACAATTTATGTTGTGGCAAAATGAATCAAAGTGCATTACTGCCCCGGAACCTGTACAGGGCCCACCTGTTGTAGAATTAGTCGTATGGGGTTTTTACGGGCCACCTGTCCTTCCTTCCACCCAACCATCACTGTCTGTAATCAATGATTACAGACGGGCAGAGCAATCACTAAACTGCAGTCATTGAAAGAAAGGTAAGAAACGTGACAGCAGTTACCTGTTATTGCCAGTATTGCTACAGCAGCATGCCCAACAGAAAGACGACATGCCATAATAATGTGGTGACAAACATCCATGCAACAGCGTTTTTAAGCCAGTAGTAGAGCACATAGACAAAAGGTGAATGAAGTGGAAATACTAAGGCTGTTAAACGATTATTTTTTAATCACGTTAATCACGCGATTAATTAGGTGGCCCGTAAAAACCCGATACGACTAATTCTACAACAGGTGGGCAAATGGCATTAATAGAAGTATCGTGGAATACTACAATCAAACAAAATTTAGAGTAGTGCTGCAACCAGAAAGTAAATGCCTGTTCATTAAAGGAGTGAAGTTCCATTATCTTAACGTTTGTATTAAACTGTCCTACTGGTGTGACTAGTTTGCTTTAAAAATTTCGGTGGCATTAATTTTTAATCACAATTAATTCCTTAATGCATTAACGCATTAGTTAACGTGTTAACTCGAGCCCTAAAAAATACACATTTGTAACAAGCTCACACAGACTGCAGATTCACTGTAACATCACCACACTTTGAGGCCAATCAGATTCTTGCATTATACATATGAAGCGCATGGCAATGCTATCCTGTCCAACAGTTTCAGTGGATATTTACAGAAGTTTTCGTAAATACAGAAGACACCTCAGGAATATGAGATATTCCTGGGTTACTTTGCGCGACCACCAACTCACCTATGTAAACTGGAAAATGGATCATAATCAGCCCAGAATTCTGACTTATCAATTTTTCTTTCCACCATTGATTCACAGATACTCCAGAGCAAAGTATGGTGTACACACCTCAATCAGCTTTAACAGAGTTTGCCTGTATTGAAGACAAGTGACACTAATTAACGCAAGTCTCCGTTTGTCAGAAAAGTGTTTCACCAAAAAACTTACGTCAGTGGGACTGACTGACATATACCCCCACACACCGATCCTACATCCACACGCTGCACAATTTCACGAATGGCGCATCTCTAATGTGACGCTTACCTCGGCGCATCTCTACGGTAATGTTTACATACAGGTAAGCGTAACCCGCGTGCTCACTGATTCGTCTGATTTTGGGCTTCTGGGGAAGCAAAGTTCACCAAAATGTGAGATTCCCCGACTTCGACGCTGATGAACCGCCGTGAAAAATTTTACGTTGCTAGATTTATCCTTGGCGGAGAAATCCATAACCGTACACACCCACAAAAAACATACAAACAAACAGTAATCGATATATCCACACCCTGCCTATTGACATGTGTGGATAATAAATGCAAATTACATACCAGGCCTTCAAACTCGTTGTAGTTAAGACGCCCATCACTGTTTTTGTCTGCATGCTCCAGGATAACATGCTGCACATGCCGTGGTAGTTCATTACCTCGGCTGTCTGTCAGCGTCACTTTACGCTCTCTGTGAATGTCAGTTAGCAAGATGCCTCCCTGCTCCTCATACTAACACACAGGCACAGGCACATGCCCGCAGACGGTTTCTCATTACCCTGCATATAACGTGCAGAAGTACAACACAATCAAACCCAGACCTTGAGTTGTTAAACTCCCCAACACACAATTCCGCCTTAACAGCCATGTTCCAGACGAACCTCAGTTATCACTGACCCCAATGGTTGGTTGCATGGCAGTGGTAGAACGTCGGTCTGTAATCAGCGAACTTTCCTACGCTCGACCTGCAGCTGATGGGTGACCAATTATGTGGGCAAACCGTCCGCTACAAGTTCAGCCAACTAGGCCAACTCAGCCTTTCATCCTTTCGACATCGATAAATGAGTAGCGAGCTGTAAGCGGATGTGCACTACCTCGCTCGGGTGGCACCATATGGTGAATGCTTACAGAGTAAAGGCAGGATGGTTCATTCCATTCGTGGATAAACGTGCGGGTGGCAGGTACAACTGTATGATCCCACTAACATGTGCCATTCTTGAGGGCATTAGAAATGGTCAAGACAATGCGCAATACAAATCGACGTTTACTTTACTTACTTTAGCCAGTTCCGGTTTCCTACCTTCACTTGTCCCAGAATAGAACATTTGGGATAAGTGGCACCCAACCCAAGCATTGAAAGAAACTCGTAGCACTGACCCCAATGAAAGAATCACCCACTCGCCTCATCCTCTCATCCACCACTGGAATCCTAAGGGAAGAGGTACTACTGCCTTTGTGCTGTCTGTTCAATGCTGGTAGCCTTAAATTCCTTAACAACATGTAGCTCTACCTGTGAAATGGCTGGGATCATGTCCAACTGTGAAGCCAATAACTGCTGTCTATGCATACAGCATGTAACACAGCATTTAATGTTAAACTGCCTGTAACTGTGACCAGTGACTTCTGCCAGTCTTGCTTACATATTAGCTTGTTTACTTTTCCTTACTCAGAACATCACATCTCATTTCAAGTAATCATCTGCACTATGAACAGAATCAGTAATGTAAAAATGCATAAAAATGAACTCACAGGATCAAAGACTTCTCGGAAGTGCTGCACATATACCAACAAATCACAACAACAATAACAACAACGTAAGACATGACATGTGAGACTCACTTTATTAGGACGACTCAGAAGAGTTGACCTAAAAATAGAACAGGAGGTGTAGAATAGTCTTAGGGGGATAAACTCCCCTAGAGGGGGTGTAGAGTTAGTTAGTTAGTTAGTTAGTTCGAGTTTAACGTCCCCTTTCAGCACAAATATGGCTATATCAGAGACAAAAGGTCAAGGGTGGAGAGCCATCTCTACCCAGTGAAGGAAGGCCAGCGATATATTAACCTCAACCCT
>Ga0209780_1003550_pt1 | contig 11697 bp, 7 predicted proteins | sample WorMetexBAHAMAS2_FD_187384 | JGI IMG/M metagenome (GOLD analysis project Ga0209780, IMG submission 187384) | Marine gutless worms symbiont microbial communities from Max Planck institute for Marine Microbiology, Germany - Inanidrilus exumae... | ecosystem: Host-associated > Annelida > Digestive... | reverse complement strand
AGCAACGGTCAGTTTATAGAGGACACCGTCGAGCCCTCTTACCTGCCCGGGATTATCTCCCTGTTCATCATGTGCATAGGAATCATTAGAAATAATTCTTTGGTTGACGGACGCGCCCCGGCCACTGAGCGCGTCACGCTATACTGCACATGGCGGCCTAGTGCGTTAACCACTCGGCCACGAAAGCAGGTTTGTTTGCTAGCAGAATAACTCAAAAAGTTATGGATGGTTTTTCATAAAATACAGGGATTGGGTAGATCATGCACCACAAAAGAATTGGTTAAATTTTGGGAACAATTCGTAAAACGTTCTAGATATTTCATCCTCTTTATAGGCAGAGAGTCGACTGAATGACAAATGAAAGTGAAGTTGAATTAAAACAGTTATGGCACAGTGTATGTATCTGCTCAGTGGTAATGACATTGTGACAATGTTAATGTCGTTCATTGATTAAGGTTTTACATCCCACCCGACACAAAATAGGTCATTTCGGAGACATTCTTCCCAGCCAATCCGTTGGCTTAGTACTGAAAAACTAAATCAAACACAATAAAAGCAAACAGGCATCCATAACAAAATATATTACAATATAAAATAAACCCCCAAAAAACTATAGCCAGGTTTGGTCGCCTCCTACGACCTCCGGCCTGGAAATGGAACAGGTCTATTCTGGAAGAAGTAATTGGATAAGTCAGGAAGAAAACGAGTAAGGAAGAAAATAAGTAAAGAAAAAGTATAAGGAAAGAAGAAAGCAAGAAAGTAAGGAAGGTAAGCTAACAAACAATTTATATAGTACCAAAATCAACAAATGAATAAGACAGCATTACTGCCCCGGGGTCCATATGGGGCAATTTCAATGTGGCATGGCAGAGATATGCATCCTACCGAGTACTATCTAGTTATCACAATTAACAATAAACAAATTATAGCACACTTAATAAAACGCTGCAGGGCATTTTACAGAGTTATATGACCTAGTATGCCAGGGTAATTAACGAATATAAATGCTGCATGCACATATCTCCTTCACGATTCTCACTAAATTTTCAGGGTTTGTCGGTAATTTCACTGTCATTGTAGCTTTATGTTTTAAAACTTAACTGGATTTGCTTAAGGGGTTACGAAGTATGAAGGTTTAATCTTAGGCGGTGTGTTTTCCCTGGAAGTTTCAACTGGTAAACAGCTGTTAAGGGAGTAGGACATTCTGGAGTATCTAGTTACCTCACAACATTCTGAGGTAGGTAAAATAAAAGCCTACAGTAACCTCTTAGAGTGATGTCGATCATCACGCTCACGCCGCTTGTCACTGCGATCTCTATCGCGACTCCGATCTCGACGATCTCGGTCAACGTCACGACTTGAGCGAACGCGGTCTCGGTCACGTTCATAATCTCTCCGGTCACCCTCTCTAGACCGCCGCACCTCATCGGACCGTGATCGATCCCTCCGTCGATATTCTTCTCTGTCACGTATTTCTCTGACAGAAACAGCAGCGAACACAATGCAAAATAAACAACAGGCCTACTACTACTAATACTACCATTACTATTACTACTACTACTAGATTTGCTAGAATAACCTCAAATAACAAAACAAGAAAAAAATTGAGAGACACATTGCTCATTTCAGAACAGGTGAAGCTAGGCACTTCAGATTTGGTACATAGACTGATCATCCCAAGTACTAGCTAAATCAAAATACACCACAAAAAAGGATGCGTGATCAGGGTTATGTGACCCTTTACTGAATCCCTTTGGGACTGATGCATCATCAGCTGCTGGTACATGCCATGACCCCTTCTTATATTTTGAGATCGACCCCATCTTATCTTTGAAGCAGGTGCAACAAAATCCAAATCTTGCATAGGGAGACAGCAATTCACACTGGGACAGTAATTTCACAGACTATCATTATAAAGCATCATATAGCCTAAAATTTACGCTAAAAATTTTCTATTGGCATGACACTTTGTACGTTTTCTCGGCAACAAAATGAGCATCTTGTACCAATAATATTATTCACAGAACTATCTTCCAAAATCAACTATAACTGTAACTTTCAGTTTTTTTATTTATACAACCTCTCATCAAGAGTTACTCCCAGTTGGGATGGGAACGTTTAGGGGCACATGCAGCACAATTTACAAGTGAGTAAGCAATATAACAAAATAATAAATTGTGTATATCCTGTATGTGCAGTCAAACGTTTTGCTTACTTGTCTAATGGTTCCAATTTTATATGCTGCTTCCGATCCATATCATCATCGGAACTACAACAGGCACGTAAATGGATTACTGGCAGTGAACAGACAGTAAAACTGTTAATTATTCACAAGCATGATGTTAACATTCACAAACTATGCATCATCAGCCGTTGTACACTTTACAAACAAATCTGTGTTTCCATATTGATGTAACATGCTGCGGTTCCTTACAATGTCAATGAAAATTAATGACAGTTAACGAGAATGTCGCTATTAATATGTAAAATAAACACACCATGAAGAAACTACTGTGAAATGACTCCACTATGGAGCATTACATACCAAGCTCCAGCAACCAGAACTTACCTTGAGAATTCTGTATCAGAGCGTGATGGACTTTGCCTCTGTAGATGGCCACCAGCTACACTTGGACCAGCACCGCCAGCAACGACCACACTGATTGGTGCAGATGTACCACCACCAGGTCTACAATGTATATACAGAATACCTAACTAATTAACAAATTAATTAAATAATACATTAATAGGTGTGTGATTAACTCTGCATTCTCAACTTGCATGCACTGCATTAAATTTAAAATCCTTGTCATACACAAATATAATGCCAGCAGTTTGTAACATTAAGGTATCAAAAAATAAAATAAATCACTATGAGGCATCATGGTACTACTGCTCAGCAATTTATGTAAACATTTGGACACGTGGCCAGAATGAGCGAGACGATGGACGCCAACAGAGTCATCTTCGACCAACCGTTGGAGGATTGGAAAAGACCCCGAGGACGTCCGCGCACCACATGGCTGCGCAACATTGAGGACGACATAGCCTCCCATGGCATGGGATTGCCAGAGGCTCGTGTGGCAGCTCAGAATCGTTCGTACTGGAGGATGCTGGCGAAACATGGCGCTACGCGCTCCTAGAGGCGCATGCAACAACTACTACTATCTAGTTCACCTATGCATAGTACTCTTTAATTGCTGTAAGGACTCGTCAAGCTGTTGGAAAGTTATTGATTATAATATAATAATAATAATCTAGCACATAACACGCACAGTACTGAGGGAATCTTCAATCAGAGACACAAATAATAACTTAGACAAATCACGTTAAGTTATTATTCGTGTCTCTAATTCAAAATATTATACATTCCTATAAGGCTGATTGATCTATGTTTGAAATCATAACAGGATTAACAAACAATTAGCTGCATTGCATTATACTTCACAGTATTGTGATGCCAATGATACACATAATAAATTAGTAGCACAAATCTGTAATCACAATTCTGCACCAACATCAACACTAGCAGGAAAGTCAAATTGCAAAACTGCACCACGCAAATGCAGATTTTTTCATGCGTCTGGTAATCACTGAGGTATGATGCATAGACTTAGGTGTTGTTTACAGAAACATGAAAGCAATTAATTACTATTACAAAGAAATATGTGACATTATTCACCTTGGTTCCCACATTGGTGGAGGAGCACTTGCTGGAGGTGTAAACAAAGGTCGACCAAACTGATCAAAACCGAATGGCGGACGTTCAACAAAATTTGGTGGCGGTCGTCTTTCAGGCGGCGGAGGTGCCAACGGCCTACCAAAAGCTACAAGATCAATGCATAGAAACAAACTTACTAATGTAGCTATCATGTTGTGTAACAAGATCAGTAGTAAATTAATCCAAACAACTACTCGTAGCATGTAAAAAATTAAAATTTGTCATTTTCATTGCTATCACTCAGAAAATCCAAAAAAACAGTTGCATTTTTATATTCCAGCCAGCACAGTTATGATAAAAAAGAAAAATAGGATGTTCAAGTAAAAAATGATTATTTATCCTACACCCAGTGTCAGTCAGGTGGCCAGGTGCTGAAGAAGTGCCGGCCTGGGCTGGCACTGAATAAGTGCCAGTCCAGACTTAGCCAGACAGTAGGCCACACAAAGGGGGCACACTTAGAAATACCTGACAAGCTGCTCACGCCTACTGTTCCTTCCTCCACCCTACACAACGCATGCATACACCCGATTCCCCTCCTATCCCTGTGCTGGCGCATTGGACCGACATAAAGGACTCAGCGCTGGGGTCCAGAGTAAGCTGACCCCTTCCCGCAAAGAACGAACGAAACTACACCCACTTTTACTCAATATTTTGCTAACTTTCAGTGAAATGCAACACATCAGGCTTAACACTGTTATGTGCATTTTCAAACATCTGCAATGACTTCAAATTTTGTTTGTACAGACTACTATAAAGCACCTATGTTCAGTGGTTCGGTGTGCTGTGAGTCACCGTCATACAAAAACGTCAATACTCTAAACTTACTGCATTACTGACAGCAGTTGCAGACATTTTACATATAATTGGTTCAGCTATTTTCTTAAATCACACAATGTTATTAAAATCGCCACTGCAAACATTTGTATGTCACCAGAAGTGAACATACCATAGACATAATGTTTTTAATTAACTTGCATGCCCAATTTACAATCAAAAAAACACTTACGATCGATGGGCACTCTAACAACTTGAGGCGGAGGAGCGACGTAGCCATGCGGAGGCGGAGCAACAACCAACGGCGGTGCTATGAGACCTGCAGCATTTTTTCAATTTCAGACAATAATGCTAGTTTCTTTCTCAGGGCAGAACACACAAGCTCAATCTTGTTCAACAGGCATTCCCTTCTGCAGTTACTCCAAATGACCCAAATTTCCAAAAGAAAACTTTTAGCAGGTAATTAAAGCTCTAGTTTTTGTAGGCTCTTCCTGTCATTCAGCCAACAGTGTCAAGGCACCAACAGCAACTCGCAGCACTGATCCAAACCAGGTAAAATCATCCTCTGATCTCATCCTTTCCTGATCAACAACCTGACTTCTGGGTGACTGAAAGGAGACCCTACCCTTTTCGCCAGCAGTCCCCAGCATGCACATACAGTTGTAATTGAGACATATGCTACGATGAATACAAACAAGTCTGTTAGTGAAGGGGACTGACGGATATCCACACATGCCAATCCCACATCTGCACTGTTGTGCTATATTGTCAGATGTAGGCGTGGCCCGTGCATTAGCTGATTCGTTTGATTTTGGGCTTCTGGGGGAGCAAAGTTCCCCTAAATGTGCGATTCCTTGTCTTGGACGCCAATGAACCACTGAGCAAAATTAGACGTCTCTAGCTTAATTCTTAGCGAAGAAATCGTAATCATATAAACGAACATAAAAAACAAACAAACAGTAACCGATATATCCACACCTTGCTTATTGGCATGTGTGGATAATTAGAAGTTTCTATTGACCACAAGGGTCACTTCGATGCCAGAAACAGCATTTATGTTGTATATCTATTTCTGGTGCATGGTACTACACTGCACACAAAGGAAATGCTCACTATATTTGAAGTCAACACTGCCATCCATTCCAGACTTCTGAAAATTTGCTGCTATCTATGAGCTGTTGAGTTGCGTGACCTTGACCTTTGATCTTCAAGCATTGCGATTTTTCTCACATCATGTGACAAACCGTATGTCATTTCTGAACGACCCATGATCATCTGTTCTTAAGTCACGAAGATCCCGTTTGAATGCTTGACCACTAGGTGAAGGCTCGAGAACAGCTCTACTGACCGATGGCGCAATGAACTAGTGACAGAGAGGATCTTAGAGTTGTACGTCAGAGTGTCTGTTGACTGTCACATTTTGTCAGCATGTTTCTCCAATAACTTCCCATCCTATCACTTTATTGTATTGCAGATACGTGTCAGAAACGGTCAATCTCTTTCAACTGACATTTATACATGCTTTCTAAGTTCATTTTCACTGCTCAGTTAACTAGGGTTCCAGCTAACACAGGCTGGCCTGTATGATGGCCATGAAATGGCTGTGTTGGTTGCACTGTACACAGTTTGTATCAGTAAACGGTCGCGTTACCAGACACAAATCATTGACAAAATATCTGATCCAAGTAAGGAAGTCGATGGCATCATGTTCGTTAATGATAACACACATGCCATGGATGCAATCTAATATGTATTTCCGAACGTCTATATAACGGCCGGCACTAAAATCACATAAATGACACAGCAGTATCAAAAGACTGCCGGTAGATCTCCAACTTACACTGTACCTGGTGGTGGTCGCCCGATATGCGGCGGCGGTGCCTGCAGAGTGCCAGGTGGGGGCGGTAACGCGCCCGGTGGAGGCAGTGCAAAGTCTGGTGGTGGAATGTTCAAGTGTGGAGGCAGAGGGACAGACAATGGCACCGAGATGATGTTAGTCACAGATGCTGCCGGCTGCTGAGGCGGTGGACTATGACAGACACACAGCTGACTCACAAGCACACAGTAATATGCTTCATGCTATAACTGTTCTCTGCTGTGATTCTTCCATCTTCAGTTATCATTCCTATTGCTCTGAACTAAATGGCAATGGCTCTGTGCATGTCTGAAGTCCACTTGCTGCAATTCTCTGATCTTTCTCACATTTCTGTTCTATATCACACTTTGCACAGCAACAATGCACATATGCTGTGTTCCATATTAATGCTAATATTACACAAAATGTTATGCTATGTAACTTTCTGCTACATTACATACAAGTAGTCTGGCCACTACCAAGACATTTGATGATTGCCTTATCCTATGAATACTAAATGGTACTAATAACACCACAACATAATGTAATGTAACATCCTGGAAGCAGCTACCAATAAGGTCCAACTTTGTTTACGTGGACATTTCTGCACAAAATATGGCACGACAATACTGTATTCTCTAAGCTGTAACTATGAAAAAGTGCTCTGGAGCAGCCATAATAAAATATCACCAGAAATAACTAACAAATGACACGACAAATGTAGCGGCTGTGACAGAAGTCAATCACCGCAAGTGGAGAGACTGATTTTCAGTTCAAGTGAAACTGTGATGTATAAACAGACAGATTCAGCACAAAGTACAGCAAAGTAGCAGCATACAGGTCGTGCTCCATAGACTCTCGAAATTCAAGCTGCTGTCGTCTCGTGTCGCGAACTGCAGAGCCGATTACATCAATGGAAGCAGATGCTTTCTGCATTGACGGCGGAGGACCAGAAATGCGTTGAGGATCAAACGACATGTTATTGTGTCCTAGAGAACATTTAACGCCAGTTGTTCATACACAGAGTACTTTTCATTCGATTAAATCACAATTTAACTGCATAATGAAATAATTATAACAGACTAATAGCCTGGTATCATGCAGTGAACCACTTTCACTCTAGCTGGGGCTCATTATCATTAAATTTAGCTATGGAGGTCTAATGAATGCCTCTTCAGTCTTCAGTTGCTGAATTTAACCAATGCTGGCTACAGAAGAACAATCTAACACAACAAAAGCAAACATGCATCCGTAACAAAATGTACTATAACAAAAAACAAACGCAAAAAACTAAAGCCTGCTTTGGTCACCTCTTATGACCTCCGGCCTGGAAACGGAACAGGTCTACTTTTAAGGAAGTAAACAAGTAATAAAGTTATGTAAGTAAGGAATTTAAAAAACTCTTCGATTTAATGGTTGTTTTTCCAGACGATCCTGGGTCGGCCTGTTTCCCTCATGTCCTCTGTCTCAACCTATTTCACATGAGAACCTCTGGAAAATGAGGTTAATGCAACAAGCTCTTTTGGGCATGATTTTCTTTCTGTCACCCAATCGTTAGCATCGAAGCATCAGCGGGAATACAAAGCACTAATGAAAACCAGTCGCCTGGCCTTTTCCTTCCTTCATCAACCACTGGCCATCAGACACAAGGGTGCAGTTCCCTTTATGCCAACTCTCAGATGACAGTACCTGAAACAGAGTAAAATATAACAAGTAAGTCCATCTTCGGGGTGGCCGTATATCCACACATGCCGATCTTACGTGTGGCTAGCCCGCTGGACGAATTGGTCAGCTGGCCAGTGCACTGGGGAGCAAAGTTCCCCAGAATGTGAGATTCCCTGCCCACGACGCCGATGAACCACCGTGCAAAATTTGATGCCGCTAGCTTTATCCTCGGCAGAGAAATCAGTACAAACACACACAAATAACAACAACAACAACAAAATAGCAACCGATATATCCACACCTTGTCTATCGGCATGTGTGGATAAAAATTCAACAACAACAACATACAGCACAAAGAACATTCATCAAGTAAAGAAGACACAGACAAACTATATTACCTGTGCCAGCAATGTCAATTGGCTGTGATCGTTCTGACCTGTGCACTGAATTCGCTGCACCTTGCACCTACACAATGCACACTGAGTCACTCAAATATCACTGTTCTTCAGACTTTAAATGACACTAGACCACCTGATGCAAAGTATTGTACTAACGCACTCTCCTTCCATTCCAACTTTTAGAGTTTTCAGTTAAGAGACACACATCTACCCCAACCAGCGCTAGCTAACTGGACACATTATGCTGTGACCTCTACATTCAACACACTATATGCTGTTACTACTGCAGCAAGCCTACTGCCCAATGCAACAAATCACGTGACCCTGTGGCCCTACCAAAAATGCTCCACCTTCATCATAAGTTCCACCCAGCATTACACAGTCTGGTGAATTAACAGTACAAAAAGCCCACCCATCTTGTTAACAGGCTATACAGTGCCTTCGCCATTTTAAATTCTTCTACGTCAATGTATGCAAAATGACTAATAACAACATTCTGTGAGACAGTTACATTCTAGGCCACTCAAGGTCACTGATAACAGTGCTTCACTGCTTCCTGTTAGTGTTCTATCACAGCTATGTCTATCTTGTAGCGTGTCCGAGATATGACATCTTGTTTACACATAAGATGCTTACGTGACCACAAATGATCTTGAATGCATTTACACTGTTTTTCAACCATTTCCAAGTTAACAAAAAACCTTTCGAAATCAATGGGGTAGTATTGTTAAGAGCTAGATGCCCTTCATACCTGGTCAAAACGTCAAAGTAGTGAGGGCAAGAATAGGACTAAAACATTCTCTAAAACGTCAGTCTATATGACTCTAAAAGACCAGTTTACTACTTCTGGGCAAAGTAATCAAACTGTCTTCATAATGCTGATAAATTAATTTCATTTCACGTCTAGAAAAAATCACTCCAGCAACCTACAAATGGATTTTATAACAAAAAAACTGGAACTCACAAAAATTATATTTCCGCCAGATTTATTTGCATTGTTCTCCATGCGAAGCCTCCGCTGTTTCTCACAGTATTTGGTCCAAGTGTCCTCGTTAAAGCCATAGTTGAAGTAATCAGTTATATCAGCACCTTCATTTCAACACAGTCAAATCTCATTTTCAGCAGAAATGCTAGCTATTAGAACCATAAATGAGAAAAGAAATCTCAAGAAAAATTAGAAGGCACAAAAAATGGAGAAAAAAATCCTAATTTACTTACACATGGCTCACTATGTCTAAATGCATCCACAATTACATTAGGTTATCTGGCTATCTAACTACTGTATAGCAAGATGCCACAGACATTTGGCAAAAGGGCATACATAGCACCCTCTCTATGGCAGTGTCCATCAAATGCCATGAAGCAAGTCCAATGCTTAATATAATCTACATACTTAAAAATGTTATTGCAATTCTGAATATGCCATCTATATATGTGACAACTAAATGGCCCTCACTTGAGGTTGCACCAACCACTTTAGCAACATTTTTGCTAACCAGAAAATAACACAGCTGCTGTCACTCATTTATAGTTTTAAATTCAGGTCTGCTTTTCAATAATATTTGTGTTAGGATCTTGCTATGCCAGTCGGGCCATCCAAGCACTACAAAGATATGAAAGGCGATACAAAATGTGGAAAATAAGGTGGCTTGTGGGTAGTTAGGGTCACTCAAGGTCACAGAAAATAGCACCAATCGATAGAGCCCATACAAATTCCTATTAGCATTCCATAGTAACTATGTTGCTATCTTGCACCATTTCTGAGATATAGAGCAAGATATTGGTCGAAAATCACAGATTAGAATCTACCCCACCTCTATTTGGCACACCATCAAAAACCATCAACAAAATTTAATCTAAAATTTCCCTGTACCATGAACATCTTTAAAATCCATCTACAAGTGCAGACAAAAAGAATGATATAAGCATAAAAATTAAACACTATTAGAATTTGCTTGCTTTGCAGAGCTGAGAATTAGCAATGCACATATCATGGCAATAAAAAACATAACAAACATACCTGGCTTACGCCATGGTTTGTCCTCTACCTTCAGCCCATCAAGATCAAACTCATACACAGGTACACCACTGATATTGCCCACTGCATCCATGTCAACACCTTTGCCAGCAGGTTTTGTGGCTGATCCACCAGCTGTTGTCATCATACACAATGTATTCTCATGCAACTTTAACTGCTGCCATAAGATACTGGTCAACATGATCACATATTTCTAGGCGACTATCTATGTGCATTAGTTAAGCTGGAGATTCATCAGACACTGATCACCATCTCGATCAAAATAAATAGTCCTGGTAAACAGTAGATGTATCAAAACACTTGTTTTACCAGCAATGAAATGCACACAGAGATGCAGCATATTACATTAACATGCACTTAACTACAGGTCATTTCATGGCAGTGTCCATCAGGGTTTCCTTTCTTTCTCCTTCACTAGAAAATTACGTCAGCCAGGCTTATAGCTGAACCCAAAGCATGCACGTAATTTTATTTTAAATTTCAGGTGTACTCCATGTATAAATCAACAGTAAATAAGTAAACACACTAAACGAAATCTGCTGTCTACACTGGGAGTAGAAACACATCAAACATCAATAGCTCTTCAGATCCAGCATGCACTGTGCTGAGCAATCTGGCAGGAAATTAGCATCAGCGAGTAATAAATAACTGTCACTAAGATATAATTAATAATAATCAGTAACTATAATTAATTTTAACTAAATACAGAGAAACAAAACACAAATATATATACACCTTGAGCTGATGATCGCTGGTATGGTGGCTTGAATTTATTGCCTCCACTACAAACATAAACAGTCGTATCATAGCATTAATGTTGGTTAGTAATGGCTAGCCATATTAAAGAAAAAACCAAATCAAACAGCTTCAAAAAATAACAAGTGTTACTTATGCATATAGCAACTTCAACGCTATAATTACCAATGCACATCACAGTGTAGCACGGTAGTGCTTACACTGTTGTAAGGGCGACCAGCTATTCCTATGGAGAAGGGCAAAATTGGGGGTATCAGAACTCCGAAACCGCTAAACCGATTGTCACAAAATTTGGCATGGGCGATTACGTCGGCGATATGGCCCAGCAAGCCAAAATTCAAACCGATCGCCCCAGTGGGGGCGTCCTGGCAAATGGGTGAAATATCACTTTCACGTGGTTTTTAATTTTCTTTTTTTCTTTTTTTTGTGACCACAATTTTTGCTCGCGTCCCGAGACTTAACCATAGAACCGATTTTTACGCGGTTTGAT
>Ga0209780_1003549_pt1 | contig 11699 bp, 5 predicted proteins | sample WorMetexBAHAMAS2_FD_187384 | JGI IMG/M metagenome (GOLD analysis project Ga0209780, IMG submission 187384) | Marine gutless worms symbiont microbial communities from Max Planck institute for Marine Microbiology, Germany - Inanidrilus exumae... | ecosystem: Host-associated > Annelida > Digestive... | reverse complement strand
GGACAATACCCCGGTAGTTATCTTTTAGCTCGTTGGAATATTCTACACTTGAACGTGTGTAACTGTTTGACGTTTTAAAGGTGATATGCAACGATTTTTTTACCAAATTGATTAAAAGTAGTTTCTAGCTGCTTACTGCAATATAAACCCGTCTGTGTAACAAATTTTGATAAATTACGCCATAAAATGCTAAAAAAGTACAAGTTTATTGGTCTTTTTGGTATAGTTATTCTTTGACTGTTTCCGTCATGTGTGACGTCATGCCAGGATATGCTTGTTTCGTTTGCATTTTATACGTTTGAGATTAGATAAGAAGTTATTTATTATACCATTGTATGTTTCAAGAACCTATTTCTACGTCGTTATGCCTATATGTTGTGTAATGTTTCACTCAACACTCCAATAGCCTGTTCCCTTGTTCGTTTCCATGGTATGACGTCATCACTTGCAATAGTAAACAAATCGCTTTCTTGCGCTTTTTCTAAAATTTCCTAATTCTTTGATGTTCCTTAATATCCAAATAGATTTGCTTACATTAAAGACATACTATGGGCAATTTACTTTAACAACCAAAAAATCATTGCATATTATCTTTAAAGGCTGTTGTTGAATTGTGTACATATCAAATATCACTGGCACCTCAACGTTTATCATCAACAGCTTATCAGTTATTTGTGAGATGATCTTGATATATAGAGTTAATTATGCATTGTTGATGCTTTGTATGTATGACAGAAAATCCAGGAATCTCCAGCAGGACATGCATTCAGTGACAACAAGACTCAAGTCTATTACCTCCACTGTGGAGAAGGTACACTGGGCATAACTGTTGTTGAAATATGTTACATGACGTTCATGTTTACCTCATTTTGTTCAATTTTAGACATTATAACATTTGAATAGTTGTTTTGTTTTGTTGAGAGCTGGTTTTGTTGAGAGCTGACGACTGTTTTGTAGTACAAACAACGTGAGGAGAAGTATGGCAAAGTCCTTGAAGACCTGAATAGTCGACTGAAAACTGTGAGTTTCATGTGTGTGTGTTTGTGTGTGTGTGTGATAGACACTGCCCCGCTGATCCAGCGGATTCCATCTATTAATTTCTTACTTATGGGTCCTAACTTTCTTGTTGCATGGGATATTCCACAAAATTATGCAAAAAAAACAGTTTGGAATCCTTAATGTTCTCAGCCAGTTTCTATTCAAAATTGAACTTAGCTTTCTTCACTGCTGTACTTGCTTTCTTGGATGCTCATACAAGCAGGATGGTTTCTATCCTTGTATTTTCAAAATACCCTGTGCTTGCATTTAACATATTTTAGGGCTGTTTAGGCAAGCCACATCTTCTTTCCCAGGTTTTCCTTACTAATTCTTATTACTAACAGAACATACTTCCGCTTTATCCTAAACAATGTCCTTCAACCGTTCCCAATTTTTATTAGCTGTACCATTCAACACTTTATCCCATTCTATCAGCCATTCAGCCTTAATTCTTCTTGAGCACCAATTATATTCATTCTTTTGTAATCGTATCTGATTTCAGTAATCAGTACTATCCTCAGCCTCCTGCTATGTTTAAATTGTAGCTCAGAAGCTTATGGTCGCTAGTATGAAAACTGTTATTAACCTGAACATTATCAACCATATTGAGATCCCTGCTATATATGAGATTAACATTTGATTATCCATAGTCAAATCATTTATTGTGTTAAAATAGTTACCTTGAATAAAATCACAATAATTACCAAAAACCTTTGGGATTTTTTTGCTAATACAGTACCAACATTAACAGACTAATCATAAACCTGTTTGCTATAATGGCAGGATCTGTAATAGTAGATCCATTATCAACTAAATGGGTTGCAGTGTTTCTGGAGACACACTGCAATATCGACTCGAAGAGAGCGTTTACCACCGGTGTACTCGACAAGTGACACAACTGTTTACTTATTTACTGATGCACAAGCTGTTTAGTTCTTGCATTCAACGATATCTAGTGTCACGTGCCTGCGAATAAGTGATGCAAGCGTTATCTGCCGTGTTACTTACTTTTAGTTTCCAATTTAGTCTGCTTTTCTTCAGTATATTGCTCACTAGGCTGCACCAGAGCCATATGTATGGCTCTAGGCCGCACCAGCACTACAGCGTACTATTGGACAATATTGGATAACTGACATTGCCGAAAATTTTGGTTAAGTCCCTTTCTGGTGTGCAGTGTACAGCCCAGGGGAAAGACTTTGAAGTGATTCTAATGGTAAAAATGGAAACTAGACATCCTGTAGGAGGACCATTTGGCATTTGTAATCATTGCGGAGTTATGATGGCCTGAAATCGCAAGACCTGGAAATTTTGTGAGCAATTTTTGCGTTTTTAAACGATCCCTCTAAAACTGTCGCTACTGCGTGGATTGCACCCAAAATCTGCCTGGGCCAGCCCCCACATTTGGCTTACACTGTTCCAGATTTCATCCAAATCGGTTCACTTTCGGCAGAGTTATTGCCAAACGCCTGAAAACCATTTTTGCCTTGTAGAGTATTTACGATATAGGCTTCTTGAGCCAAAAATAATATCCATTATATCGACAGTATGTTGGTTGCAAATAATTGATTTTTACTGTTTCCAAGTATGTTTAGTGTCACATAGAAACACTTACTAAACACTTATGTAGCTATTCAGCACATCTAATAACAGCTGTAAGTTTATTTTAAAACCTTTATACTTATCTAAGGAAGATGTTGATCTTTTTTTCTGTAGCCAGATTTTATATAACCTATTTTTACGTTTTATTGATTTGATAATGGCAGGTGATATTCAAGATTTATGATGGCCATTGATAATTTTGATCATTTTACATTTGAGGGGACAACACTGTTATATGTTGCTCCAAAGTATTTAAGGAAATTATTATAAGAGACATTTGCATCACTGGGTGTTAACCAATGGTCCCACTGCAAATCCATTGGTTCACATACATACTTCACAATATTGGTCTCATTAATGACACGATAACTTCTTGTAATGTATTTGTTTTCCACATTACTCAGAAGTTTATTCTTAGTGATGCAAAAACAGGTAAATGATCGGACAGGTCATCTGTTAAAATGCCAGCACAATATTCATCAGTGTTATTATTGATGTTATTATTGATCTATATATTATCAATTGATGTTGAATTCGTCGGATAAAATCTACTGGGCTGCATAACAGTTAACTGATTACAATGCTACCAGGTACTCTATGTGCCATGCTGAAATGCTGCTGAACTCATATGGTGACTGGTTTGTGTTGTCTAGTCTGAAACTCATTCTCACGAATCTGAGAGAACAGTGTTGAAGTTACAGGCAGAGGTAGACCGTTTGCAAGGTTTGACCAACTACATTCACTAGCTTTTGTTGCTTGAAGTTGTGTTAAAACAACAATGTAACCAAATGTTTATAAAGTGTTGTCATGGCTGGAAGTTGACTAACATGTTACACATTCAGCTGCAGGAGTCACTGATGCATGTTAGCTTTTGTGTTGTGTTAAAGATGAATTAGTCCGTGTCAAACGACTTTACCAGTCTCTGCATGAAATGGTGCCGGGATATTCACACGAAGTTTCAGCCATGTAGCCTTCAGGTACTTATTACTCTAAATGTGCTTCACATTTTCTGTGTGAATTTCTACAATTTTGTGGAGACGGTGTGAGGTTTTGGGTAATATCATTGAGGAGACGTCTAGCATTTTCTCTCTTATCCTCAACAGAATCCTACTGTTCTCGGGTGCCGACTAGCACAGGTTGACCTGCATGTAAAATGGTGGTTGTCATCTTGTAATTCTCTAATTTTTTGTGTGACAATTTTGACGTTATTGACGTTCAAAATTATACATTTTAATTATTACTAGCAGGATGCACATAATGCATACACTGGTGATCTTCAGGTTTTTCATCTCACAGGGACGACACGTTGCAGTAGTGGTTTTGACAGTTTTCTAATCTGGGGGGGGGGGTTGTGACTAATTTCAGTCGATATTATACTGAGTACAGTGAATAACAATGACACCCACTGTCCAAAAAGCTTCAACACAAGCAATTGTAGAGTAACAAACAAATTTGCTGTTTTACATATGACTCAAAAATCACCCAAACTTTGTGTGATGAAATAACAGCATTCTCTACCAGCACACATGTTCTATTCTGTGAGCAAAAACCGCCTGCAGAGCTGAATAAGCGCTCGCTGGCGACACTGGTGAGTGGTGAAGACAGATATCGTCTGGCTGTGGTAGTCAGTAATGGAAATCGTGTAACTTTTCACGCTACCATTCCAGCGGCTCAGACTGACGTGGTTGACACGGTTCACCGAGATATTTCTGAAGTTCGTCTCCACTAATGAAGATCAAGAAGAACTTGTCTGTGTCACTCTTGACTGGCTCTGAGCGTGAAGTGCGTCCCATGATGCCCAGAAATCGACATCGGGATCAACCTTGCACTTCTTACATGGCGGCTCTTCGTCAACGTCGTCACTCGTGTCAGCAGTAGGATGGTCGTCATCGTCGCTGGAAGATGGAGTGGAAGAAGATTTGAGTGCAGCATTAATGATCTCAGACTTTATCTTGACAAGTTGCTCATCATCTGTGCAGAATGAAACCTTAAAGTGCAGGTCGAAAGCAGAAGTAACGCCGTGGATCGGTTCAGTAAACATGAAGGAAAATCGATTCTTCGGTGCAGAAATGATAAGCCCAGCTTCTTGTCATGTTCATATTCAGCCATGTACATTGTACAGGTTGACTGCACACCTCTGTTCACCCAGTCTGTCCAACATGATATAAGTTGAGTTACATCGGGTTGCAACGTCCTGTGTAAGCTGGTGAACTGGGAATCACATATCGGGGTTCCAGTGTGTTAACCAGGTCACGAGATCCGGAATCCTGCACGATTGAGTAAGGCTGCACATCTACGGCATTCATTTGGCCAAGAGCGTCATGCACTTTGCGGGCCTTGCTGCTGTCGATAGCTCATTTCTTTGTGTTTGCCGTGAATGCTGTCAGCATTGTCGGAACACACGTCAGACTAGCAGTATCACTACTGGCTTTAGCGGACTCCTGTGACGTCTTTCGGTCAGCTTCAACCACCATCAGGATGTTTAAATCTTAGGTGATTTTTCAGGCCAGGCATGGTGAAGTTCTTCGCGCTAGTACCACCAAGTGACAGCATTGTCTTACATATAGTACACTTAGCTTTACTTTCTTTATCTTCACACACTACGAAATATTTCCAGAGTATGCTATGACGACCTACTATCCTTCACATTAACTTTACATTTTTTTAAAACGTGCAGTCGCACAGTATTACACTTTGAGGCACATGAAATGACTGGCGGTCAGTATAGACCAGGGCATGATGCTACCGCCGAGAGCCTCATGTCTCCGTGGAAGTCATGCAGTTGACGTCGTTGAGTGACAGCTCCACGTGGGTCCTGGGGCTGTAAGGAAGTGGGTAAGTGCCTAAGTAAGTAAGTAAGTGACACATTTATGAAGCACCGAAACCAGAATAGGCCCTCTCCGTTTCCAGGCCGGATGTTGTAGGAGGAGACTAAACTTGGTTTTGGTTTTTTGGGGCAGCATATTTTGTTACGGATGCATATTTGCTTTTGTTGTGTTTGTTTTAGTTTTTCAGTACTAAGCCAAGAGATTGGCTGGGAAGAACGTCTCCAAAATAACCTATTTTGTGTCACGTGGGACGTAAAACCACAACTTAATCAATTGTTGAGTGACAACAAAAATTCAGTGTTTGGAAACGTATGGAGGAAGAAAACCTAAGTATACAGTATTCATTTCTTTGGGACAACCCTATGGAATTGTTTGCCTCTAAATATGAGATATTCCCGACATCATAAATCATTTCTTATCAGAAACAGAACAGTAGCTAGTTTGATTTCTGTTCTTTCTTTGTGTGGTTCTATGATTTTTCTTTCGATTTACTTGTTTCTGTGTATATTTAGTTACTGCAATACTGATTGTTGGGTAGTCTCGCACGGCTATTTGAGACTACACTTTGCCTATGGTGATACTATTTTCATTTAACCTACGTTCACTTGGAAAACCACTGTTAAAATGGAGGTGGTGGTACGTAAGAAGTGTATTTCTATAGTCACAGTGCGCTGTGATTTCTAAAAATCCCTAAATAGATGTGATTTCGTTTGTTAGTTCTTTGCGGGCAGGGGTCCAGCCTACTCTGTACCCCTGTGCCGAGACCTTTTGAATCTATCCAATGCACCAGCCCAGGGAAAGGAAAGGAGTTGATCGTTGTGTGTGGTGTGCGCACTATGTACGGTAAAGGAGGGAAAGTAGGCTTGAGCAGCTTGTCAGGTATTTCTAAACGTGCCCCCTCTAGTCATGGCCTACTGTCTGACTAAGCCCAGACTGGCAGCCCTGACCGGTCCACCGTTTAGCACCTGGCCCGCATTGGCACTTATGCAGCGACAACCCCATCTTTCTGCCGTTCAGAGCCCGGCCACCTGATTGACACTTCTGCAGCATCAACCAGGAGACTTAGTCACATCTGTCTGCTTCAGCTCTTACGTCAGCGCGGCTGATACCTTGACGCTGCTAATCAAGGCATCAGCAATGGTCACAGTTTATAGAGGACACTGTCGAACCCTCTTACCTGCCTGGGATTAACTCCCTGTTCATTATGTGCATATGAATTATTAGAAACAATTCTTTGGTAGGTGGACGCACCCGTGGTGAGTCGAACCCCGGCCACTGAGCGCATCACGCTCTACTGCACATGACGGCTGAGTTAACCACTCGGCCTGGATGTGATTTCAGATGTTGCCTGAAATGTCCATAGCTTGTCATCTGTCGCATATTGGTAGGTAAACTGTTCCACTGGTGCGGTCCCACAGCAGCAAAGCTTTTGTCGCCAAAACTGCTTTGCATCCATGATCCATGGAACAGTGAGTGTCCTGTGGTGGTGGTCAGTTTTCTGCATTTTTCCAAATACAGTGTAGATTCATAAAAGATAACATACTAAAAGTGTAGACTAAGGTGAAACCGCCACGGCCTCCATTGTAGCAGCCGTTTTCCAGGTGAACCTGGGGCCCGATTTACAAAAAAATCTTGCGATAAAGCTTAAGTTTAGCATAAGTTTTTCCTAAGTTTAACTTAAGTTTATCCTAAGTTATAACGTTAACATTATCACAGATTTTTACATTTAATTTACTAATGCAATCTTAAGACTTACTAAGTTCTTCCTAAGTATATGCAGACAATTCTGTGAAGAAATGTTAAGTTATTTTTGAGAAATTGCATTTTTCTTATTAAGTTCATCTTAAGTTTTGCATAAGTTCATCCTAAGTTTTTCTTAAGATTTTCCTAAGTCACACTATCCTAAGTTTGTCATAAGATATTTTGTAAAACGGGCCCCTAGTTTTGCCAGTCCTCTCACGTTTCCTTCCTCCACATGTTGGCAGAGAGAACCTTTGGGATATGTAACAGATTTCTTTCAGGCTTGCTGGCACCCAACCAAGTGTCATAAAGTACTGAAGGAAACTCAAAGCACTGATCCCAGACGTGGAAAGTCACCCACTCGTCCTTTCTCTATTCATCTTCATCGTCATCATTTTATTCGTTCAAATAACATTGGTATAACCATTTAACATATAACAGCAGAACGGGACAACAAGGCACAAACGTGCACTGACATTTGACCTATATACACAGTAATTGTAAATCATGCAAGTTGACATAATGCAAACAGTGCATAAAACATATTACGTTGAAAATAACTAATAACTAACAAAATTATTAAAAGGAACACGTTTAATAGTGCGTGTAAAACTTTTGACTGTACTAAAATCAACTTCATTGGGTAGTGAATTCCATACGTTTACGACATGCTCAGAAAATATAATAATATCTAACACTTGCACTCGACCTTTTGCTGTATAGTTTCTCAGGACTGCTGAGGAAAGGGCGTTCCAGTGTTGCAAGGTTGAGCATACTAACAACAAGATTGCAGAGTGATGAGTTACATATAAGGCAATGTGTAGTTGTCGTGGCAGATTTCAGTTCTTAATGGTGGTATGTTCAGTGTATTCATTAAGTGTTAGTAATGTTCATTATCTTACTATGATTTTTAACCATGAATGAGTACTGGGTACATGCTACAAGAAACATCATAATGACGCTCGTTTGTTTAATGTCTTCATTTGTTGCTGCTCTTTTTAGTACCGGTGTAAACTTAACGAAATGATCATCGTCCATGTCAAGTCATGCGATCTACTTCATTTGTTGTAGGTTGCTGATGCTGTGCTATTGATGACACTGTGGTGTCAAGTCAGTGACTTAATCCACCTGCTAGTTTTATCAGAACTATCTTTACAGAATTGTTTGTGTGTGTAACATTGTAGTTAAGTTCTGACCTGTTACTGTTGTCTCAGACTGTTTGTTGCTTGATCTCCACTTTTACTGCTCGTCTCCGAACCTTTTGCTGAGTTTTTTCATTATGGTGCTGGTTTTTTTTTATATTATCGGACAATTTTTGTCTGTTGGCATTATGCCTCCTCATCAATGTGTTCATGCCTCTCATTGGCATTATTGTTACAAGTTACTGGTCAGTATTATGTTGGCAGTATTTGTTGTTGCGCTGCTGTAGTTCTAAGTGCTTTATTGGTAGTTGATCTTAAGTAGTGTAGGTGATGACGCTTGGTGCTGTTTTAGTTATTAAATAGAGGAGTTCATTGCAGTTATTGTGTGCTGATGTTTTTATTAAGTTTTGCTGGCATATGTCGATAAACAATGCAATAAACTGCATAATGTTGTTTACCATGCATGGCTGTGCAGTACAGTGTAGGCTGTGACAATTCTCTTCTGCTGATGGGCAAAAGTGGTCGAATGTCACATTAAGTCTCTGCAATATCTGAACTTGTTAGACATAAAATGTCAAGTCGAAAATAGAATTTTAGAATGTGGTTTATCATAAATTCAGTGATTGACATTTGATAGAACTGCTTGAGCATTGTAAGTATTAAATACATAGGCGCTTGTCTTCTTATGTTGTAGAATAATTATCGTTTAGTTGCCTTCTTCAACCTAATCTTCAACCTGCTTTGTTGCTACCTGAACACCAACTCCTGCTGCAACCCAAGCACAGTACTTGGAATATCAGTACTTTTGTGATGTAAGCTGTATCATTCTAACAACGCAGTCGCAGAATGGTTAATTACAAAGGCCCACATAGTGAAAATATTCATCATGTACATTGTATTCATTCTTTCTTTAATCCTTCAAAGTCGTGATTGGATTTTCTTGACAAAACCCATATGGTTTATCCACATGAAGACATTTAGAAGGTTTATTCCACCTTGGTGCTAAATGTGCTAAAGACAGACTAACATCATCTATGAAAAGCAACGCATTACTCAGCCGCTATTACCACGTTTGTCAGCGCCTCACAGTTCGTTAACTGTCACCACATGTTAATTGTGGAAAATGCATGGATTTGTTATAACCAGTACACTCCTGTGTCAGAACAAGAATTTCAACTATTGCAGACGGATTGTGCGACGCCTACGTCAGTTGAAATCTTGTCATGTGCTGTATGAACAAGTAGCTCAGCTGTCGCTGACAAGCCCGCGCGACGCGCTGCATCAAGACAAACGGCAGAATTTTATAACAGTCACGTGACCATAACCACGCCCCTTGTGTTGGTGATATGTCATCCTGTTGCTAGAATTGATATAGCATACTCGTTTAAAAAAATTGACGACTAGGTACAGCCGTTCCAGTGATATGATTGGAGCCCCGAAATTTTGTAATGGGTCACATGACCTAACCACGCCCCTATCAGGGACAGTTTGTCGTCCGTAAGCTGTGACTTGCACATTCAATTTTTACATCAAATTTGTATTCATTTGCGACCGCCAATTAACGTGCTTAGGGGTCACCCAAGGTCATCGGCAACATTACCATAGAGGTCACGTGACAGTGACCACGCCCCTTTCAGCAACAATTTGTCGTCCGTAGGCTGGGACATGCTATGATCAACAGGTACACCAAATTTGAAGTCTCTAGCTTAAGCCGTTACAGAGATATTAGGGAGACTAAAAATTTAAAATGTTTACGTGACGTGACCACGCCCCTTTCAGGGACGGTTTGTCATTTGTAGTCTGCGACTTGCTATCTACAACCGACGTACAAATTTGAAGTGTCTACGATTACCTGCAATGAAGAAATGAAAGGCAACGCCAAACGTACAAATTCTCGTTTTGAGTCACCCAAGCCCTTTTGAGGACTTAGGGGTAACGCACGCTGTTCATCGATAGGCTCGATGGAAAGTGTATCGACTTCCTATTAGCAGTAATTGAACTTTTTTGCTAAGTCTTACGGCGGAGGCACTATTAAGCGGAATCTGTCGAAATCTGCGTATTCTGAAGGGGTGGGTCACTTCGAGCGCAAATTTTATGTTAATAGGAACGTCGCCCGCTATCCATATATGGACCATTAGATTAGAATGATGTAGCCACAACTTTGCCGCCGTTTGGTACCTTGGCCATCCGTTGACATCCCCGAAAATTTTACGGAGATCGTCCCAGGGAAACCCCTTCGTCGGGGGTTTAAGGTTAAGGTCAAGGTACCAAATGGGGAAGAAAAATTGCCGAAAATTTCAACCGACTGAGTAGGGCGCACGAACGTTACAGACGACAGACAGACAGACGACAGACGTCATATATCGAATAGTTCACGTTCGCTAAAAACTACAACTCATGACATTATTTGGTAATCTTAATTTGGAGCAAAGCTGTTATTTAATAGCTTTGTGGGGAGTTAGCTAGAACCGTCTATTCGTCACACAAATTTAGACCTTTAGGCTTCTGTTAGAGACCCAGCTTGTATTAGAGACCGGCTTCTATTAGAACAAATGAAGTCTGACCCCCGGCTTCTATTGGAGACCCGGCTAATTGTATTTGAGACCCGGCTTCTATTAGAGGCAATACGGTAGTCAACTCATAATTATAACACGTATGGTCAACTCGTCGCACGCTGATTCATTTCAAACTACAGAATACAGTGGTACGCTGGTTGGGATGACGGTCAACTCCGCACACGTCCAATATGTAACGAGTTGGTCGTGTGCCGGAAAAGCCGAGTTGACCGTCATCCATTCCCAACCAGAGCATGTGAGCGGAGCGGAAAACGGAGCGGAGCGGGTCAAAAATAGCTGGAGCGGGAGCGGAGCGGTGAGCGGGCTTTTAAAAAAGTCCCGGAGCGTGAGCGGAGCGTGGAGCGGCATGAATTACCCGCTCAAATTCCGCTCCAACCACCTTAACTTTGGGCTTCACAAATCGCAGTGACTGATGTTGATATAAATTGCATCATGAGCATAATCAGGTACGTGGGGCTATTTTGGATTCGTTATGGTTACCGCTAATGTAATAGATAACGTAGTAGTGTTATTGCCGAATGCCGTTTGCCGAATGCTGATAGCCCGATACCGGTCACACTACGATACAGCGACAGCTGAGCTACTTGAAGTTCTTGTGCAACTAAAACGCTCAAGCCGTCACGGCTTCCACTTTTCCCGCGCCGGTTTCGATTCGCCGTGAGTTCCGGTCAGCACTTATGTGAACAGCCAACGGGAAATCATCATTGCTATATTGACATATTTAATAGACACTTCACATACTTTAATTTGTAACATTTGTGATTTATTATAAGTAC
>Ga0209780_1003548_pt1 | contig 11699 bp, 7 predicted proteins | sample WorMetexBAHAMAS2_FD_187384 | JGI IMG/M metagenome (GOLD analysis project Ga0209780, IMG submission 187384) | Marine gutless worms symbiont microbial communities from Max Planck institute for Marine Microbiology, Germany - Inanidrilus exumae... | ecosystem: Host-associated > Annelida > Digestive... | reverse complement strand
CTAATATCTTATATACACAACACTTTTTACTAAAAATTCGTAACTCTAAAATTTCGTCTTTCTGTTATGCCCACAAAAGACCTAGCCCCTTTTTCTTATATATCCCCACAAAAAACCCTCTTTTCAACGATAAAGTATGAACTTACTATCGAATTTTTGTCAGCAAATGGGTAAAAAGTCAGAAAACGGAAAAAACGGGCCCACTCACAAACCCCGCTACCGTGCCTCCGCAAAAATTTCTTTTATTGCGATACAACCTTTTCATTGGTGTCGACAAAATGCGCATAAAAATATCAAAGTTACTGTGTCGGTTAGTGTTAGTGCTGCGGTTAGGGTCAGTTTAGTTTTATTTTTTGCATTACTGTGTCAGTTAGGGTTAGTGTTACAGTTAGGGCCAGTTTAGTTTTATTTGTTAGCAGTAACACTTTTGGTGCGTCGAGGGTCGCCATCTGCCGACGTTGTGTATATAAGATATTAGTTGCATTTGCACAACGTTTTGTATATAATAAATCTGTTGCATTTTACACAAGGTTGTGTATATAATATCGGGGTAAAATAAATCCACTGCTCAATCGCTAGATGGCGCTTTGAGCACAAACTAATACAGTTTAATTTTTTTCATAAAATAACAACTAATACTACTTCTAAGCCTAACCCTAACCATAACTGTAACCCTAACCATACTAAACCGTAATATTTGTGCACAAATTGTTGACACCCATAAAAAGGTTTTTCCGTATTTATAAGAGGACTTTTTCGCAGAGGTGCATAGCAGGGTTTGAGCGTGGGGCAAATTATTGCCAGCTGTCTGTCTTTTCACTAATTGTACTAGAAAATAAAGGCACCATTTCACTATTTTCTGTGAATCTTCACAGAAGTTATAATTGACGATTTGCAGGTGTCAGGACGTTTCCCCGACATGAAATGATTGGGTAATATTTTAGGTTAAAATTGTAATGGAGTGATGTTCATGAAATAACTTTTCAAACCCCAAACACGCAACAACGCAGCAGCTAAACAGCACATCAAAGGTACAGGGAATGCGCCATACGCCAAGTTGGCACCTGCATGATCGGCATATTGACGACTGGTCTTTTACTGAAGTGGTTAACTATTACATTCTCAGCGGTTATATGCTTCATGCTGTAGGACCACTGATAATGAGTTGATGACCCGACGTCAAACGTTGCACATACCGCCAGAAGATGCAGTCGGCGATCAACTGTATATAAGCAGACCGTGAACGCAGCGGCAAAAGGGCACTTCAAAGGTACAGTGCAGGTGCCATACGCCTAGTCGACACGTGCACAGTACCAGTATTTTACAGTGATCAAAGTAATAACTCAAGTAGTTAATGACTTTATTCTCAGTGGTCAGATGGAAAGGTTGACGGTCTACTGTTCCCCACTAAATTGGTGTAATGTGTCACCCCTGCTGGGCGACCTAAGAATTTGACATGTGAGTAAATTAAATACCGGCAATTTGCCTTGCAGGTGATTCTGCCTGAAACAACAACAGAGACGCCGACAAGAAAGCCACTGACATAGACAAAGGCAACAACACTGATTTATGATCAGCCACTCCCTCCCAAAACCAGGAGTCTTTGACAAAAATGATGACCACAGCACTTTCTGTCAAAGTCGCAAACATTTGCGACATTACTATCACCTTGTCCATGACACCAGAGACTGTGTCTGTCATTTACTGTTAACCAGGTCAGCGAGAAGGTGCACTGGTTGGGAGTATGGCAAAAGCTATATACTCTACTGTCACCAGCTTCGATAATGTCGGTTTCGTTCCGCGGTGTTCTGCGGGCGTGTTGCATATTTCGGTGGCGGCGGCGCCAGCAAAAATCTGCAGTGCACGGCTCTGTTCCGGGATGCCGGTGTAGTCGATCAGTATGTCATACAAAGACAGGCTAATAACACTTAAACCTAGCTAGTACCTATGGTGGCTGTCAGCCATCTTGGATGTTAAAAGTTTGAAATGTTCACTGCCGGATCAGTTTGGAGGGCCAGTATGCGTTATCTTGCCAAATTTTGTGTCAATCGGTCAAACCGTTGCGGAGATATGGCTGTTTTTTGATTTTTCAATATTGAGGCCATCTTGGATTTGCTGTATGCCTGCTTGGACCACCCATGAAGTGTAGTTGGTGGTCTTTATCGCTGTGCAAAATTTGGTTGCAATTGGCATTGTAGTTTTGAAGATATGCGATTTTCAATGTTGTGCGAGTTTGGCTTGAAATGCCTATTCATGCCCCTTTTGGGGTGTTCTTTTGGGGGTAGAATGGGGGAAAATGGAAAATTTATGCAGTTTTATCCCTTTAGGAATGCAGTATCCTGGGTTTGATGCCTTATGAATCAAACCACGTCAAAATTGTTTCTGCGGTTTAGTCGCTGGATGCTTGCAAAAATTTGGGTCACAAATAAGAAAACTAAAAAATCAAAAACCGTGCAAGAACGAGAGTGTTAATTCACCCATTTGCCGGGACGCCACATTGGAGAGATTGGTTTGAATTTTGATATGTGGGTCATATCGCCGGCAATTTTGTGATAATCGGTTCAGGGGTTTCAGAGTTCTGATATCCCCAATTTTGCCATTCTCCATAGGAATAGCTGGTCGCCCTTAAAACAGTACATGCACAATGTACTACAGTGTTACACTATGATGTGATAATTAGAGATCGAACAACGAACCGACCGCTGCTGTTCCGAGACCAAATCAGTAACTGCACAAATTTGTTCCGGCCGGAACCGAACCACACACGCAGGTCCGCACTAGCTGCCGTGGACCACTCACGCCACAGACTGCCGTGGCGGTCGGCGTGGCACTGAGAGTCGCACGCCGGCACCGCGATAATTAATGCAACGACGGTCGTTTGATGCCGCCGCCACATTTGCCACCACACACACGTAACATGAGCTTCGATTCCGTGTCACAAGTCACAACGGCCGCACAAGACGCGGCCTTGTTTTATGTGTACTTTGCCCACTCTGCATGCATCCCCCTGTTCACGCTGCTGTAGCCACAGCCAGCCGCCGCGGACACCACGATGTAGGTGGTCGTCCGTCACTTCAAAAGACACCGCGAGCGGCCGGAATTGAAGCTGTCGCGGCCGTCTATTTGGGGCATTTCAGGTGGCAAATGACCGTCGTTGAGATAATTATCACCGAACTGCATTGTTTTCCAATGGAGGGCACCGCGTTGAGGTGTCGTAAGTGCGCGACGGTAGGGGGTGCACTAAGTGAGACCGTCGCGATGGTCTCACTAAGAACAGAGAAAATGCTTAGTATGTTCTGGCTCCGGAACAAAAAATGTTCCGAGACCGGACCGAACCGACGTTGTTCCGGGCCGGAACAGTACCAGAAACAGTTCCGGTACGATCTCTAGTGATAATAACGCAGAAAGGGTGAATGACAGAGATATTGTTAATACGGACCACTAATAAGAAGTGGTCTATAGCTTATCAAATAGTGACAGTTCTGCTGACCTTGCGTGACATTTAAAGTCATTCACGTATTGCAAACCTTTTCATATGGGATTTACATACAGTCGTGCAGCAGTGGACAAGATTTGCACTGACATAGTGCGTTGCATGGTCCTTCTGCGATATCTGAGCTTCTTGTTAAAAGTCTCAGGCCTGTAATAGTCTAATTTGGGTCTGACTAGGGATTTATAAGCTTTAGTGCCTATTCCTTGCTTTTAGGTCAAGTGTTCAGTTGATCATCCTAGAAAGAACATTTGCTGCAACTGTTGATTTTACCGAGTGTGTGCTCAGCTTAAAATGTTTTATGACCTAATCACCTAAATAATCTATGGTATTTGAACAGTTAGTTGTCAGTTACAGATAATACCAAAGTAAAATATGGTCTCACTAAACTGTTGTGTGAAGACATCCCTGTTTAATTTGGTGTGTCTGTATAGTTACAGATTTGCTACATATTTTGTTTTACTTACTGCCACACTGCATTGTTTCTCAGACTCATGTAAGTTTTTTTGGCCTCAAAGGTTGTTTTGGCCACTTCTCATGGTGGCCATGAAGCAACGGTGACTGGTGGATTTGACTTCTGTCAAGGGGTTCGGCGCCCCGTACTACGGGCTCCGGGGTGGTAATGTGCCGTGATTCATGTGTTGACTTTGGCGCTTTATAAATTGTTTGTGTGTTTACTGAACTGCCTTCCTCACTTTTTCCTTCCTTACGTTCTTCTTTTCATATGCTTTCTTTCTTACATATTTACTTCCTTACTCATTTGCTTCCTGACTTATCTATCTACTCCTTCCAGAATAGACCTATTACGTTTCCAGGCAGGAGGCGACCAAACGTGGCTTAAGTTTTTTTGGGGTTCATTTTAATTTATGTTGTAGTATATTTTGTTACCGATGCATGTTTGCATTTGTTGTATTTGTTTTAGTTTTTCATTACTAAGGCAAGAGATTGGCTGGGAAGAACATCTCCGAAATGACCTATTTTGTGTCAGGTGGGATGTAAAACCTTAACTTGGTCAATCAATCATGGGGTTTTGCTATAGCGTTCTATAGTAATCTTGGCTCTCAAATGCACCATTTTAGCTTGGGTCATGAGACATGCAGACAGGCATACTTCTTTCACAAACTAGCCTTCTGTACACTGGCTGTTGTGTGTGACAACTAAGCACTGGGTTCAGTGGGTTTGTAAGTTTATGTTGCTGCAATGTGTTGTGCAGGTGAGTTGTTTTTCAGTTCAGTTGAAGACGAAAACATGGGTGAAGAAGTCCAGCAGTGTAACAGACTGCAGCAGTTGGATAAGGGCATTGAGCGTCATCTTATAAATGACTCAACAGAAGGCACTGCTACAAGTGATAAGATGAGATATTCAGATTGTGAAAGTGGCAGTGATGCTGGTGATAATTGTGCAGATTACTGTTCAGCAAACAATGATGGTCATTTGACAAAATATTCTTCTTATCCAAATGGTACTACCAAACTTACTGATAGTGCTGTGAATGCGTGTAATATATCTGGTCAGAAGTGTGATCAGAGTCCACATTTAGCAGAAAGTAATAGTGTAAGCAGCGATCCACCATTTGCAACACAGGAAACAGTAGACAGATTACCATCACAGTTACTTGAATGTAATAGTGAAACAAGCAGAAATGGTAGGGAGGTTGTTTATGATGCAGGGCCTAGAAATACCGACAAGTTAAGTATTGCAGTTGAGAATAAAGGAACCTCAGCAAGTTCTGAAGATTGTACTACATTATCTCACACAGCAGATGATAAGGCAGCAGAAATTAAGGGTTGTGCTGATGTTGGACTGAATGGATGTGACAAGATGCCACATGTCAACAATGTTACTTCTCAAGATAAAGTGCATGAAGATGCCAGAAAGTTTGAATCACCACAAATGCTACATTCCTCAGTGCCTAATTTGACAAAAACTAGCACTGGTACGATGAGGAAAACATGTGAGACAAATATACCAGACGAGAAACAAAAGAATAATACCAAGCTCGATACAAAGTCGGACAGTTTTCGACCACTTGGTCGTATGGTGCATGATCTGGGGCTGGAGCTAGTTCGTGAACAAGTTTATCGAGATCTTATTGATATACAGACTGCTAAGGATGCCAAAAATCGACTGGAAGAACGGGAGAAAGGCCAGCTGTTGAAGCTTATAGAAGCCCAAGAACGTCTTGCATTGCGCAATGCACCATATAAGTTACCAACAAAACGTTGTCGACGATGTAGTTTTGTGTCACCATCAACTAATGTCATGACATTGCATCATCAGTTTGGCACAGTAAGTCGTATTGATGCAGCAATGCATGTATGTTGCTTGTGCAGTGGACATCCAGGTTTTCGTACCCGAAATGTGGCACAATTTGCAGAACATTTGTCAACTGTTCATGGCCTGACTGGACGACTGATGAAGAAGACAGCACCATATGCCTGCAAAAACTGTGTTTTTGAGCACAGGAATGCAGTACGATTAGCAGTACATGTTGAGAAATGTGTTAAGAAATTCTCGTTAGCAACTAATTTGCAGCCACTGCCAGGAGACTGTGATATACCATTAATATATCGACGTTCAGATCGAAAACGGCCAGGTGCACCACCACTCATGCAGTCAAATACGTTGTCTAATGCTTCGTTTTCTGCCAATGGACCACCATCCGTAAAATCATTGCTTAGTTCTGTAAGACAGCAGATACCTGCTGGCCACACAGGATGCTCTTACAATCAGCTGGTTATGCCGAGCCTTATCTGTGAAATATGTGGCAAACTGGTTGATGGCCGAGAAGCACTATGGGGACATTTTCGTATAGCACATCATATTGAGCTGTGCCGCACAACGATGAATGAGAAAGAGCCATGGATGAAGTGTGATGTGTGTAATGGTCGGTTCTGGACGTATCAAGGCCTGTCTCGACATTTGCTTCTTGCACACAACCGAGCATTAGCAACCAGCATCACAAGTGGAACACCATCCACTCCAGCTGTTTCTCGCTGTCATCTTTGTGGTGGTAGTCAGACGTCCAACCCTTTAAATCATTTCAGTGCTTACCACAACATAACGCTGCTGGAAATGTACCATGCTAAACTGTGTTGTCTTTGTAATCGTAAAGTGAATAGTGGTCGTGCTTTTGAAGAACATATGGTGGAGCAGCATTCTGATATCTTTGCCAACTATGATGTGCTGCGTACTGTGCTACAGGCACTGACAGCAGCACGATATTTTAAGGCAGATGACACTCGTGAACCAACAACACAACATATCAAGCAGATATCAGCAAGTGGTGGTCTTAGTGTTGATAACTCCTCTGAAGCACCACGTGATGTTAAAAAGAAATCTGTATATGGCACACAGACTGCTTCACCTGCAGGCCAGCGTGGAAACTGTGCATCTGCTGACGTGGCAGGTAACAAGCCTCTGACAGCTACACCAGGAAGTTCACAAACTTTACAGATGAAACATTATCCTTCTGGAGTCATCAGTCCACAGGGTGGGCAGAAGAAAAGATACAGTACACACACTTCAGCAACAATTAACTGTACAACAACTAGTACTTCTTGTGCTAGAAAGAAGCGTGTGTCCACACCCGAAACACAAGTTCATGAAGTCAAAACATATGATAAAGGTGCTACAGCAGAAGAAGTGAAAAAGTTGTATGAAGATTTAGCTGATATCGGCCGACCAATCTTGCGTTCTATGAGACGCAAACTGAGCACTAACGCCGAAGTAAACAGTCAACAGGGTGAAGAGAGGATCTCATCTGTAGAGGTGCAGCATGACAGTACTGGTGCTGAGGAAACATCTGCAAAGAAACCTCATTTACAGAGCAGTGAAGAAGTGTGTGATGATAATAACATTAATATTGTCATCTAGGTTAGAAATTCAAACTGCACTGCAGTTTATTCAAATTTGATAATTTATTTTGTTAATGCTGTGAGTAATAGTTTGATGGCTATTTAGTGAGCTTCAGTACCACACAAATTTTATGTCCTAGGTAATGAACATTGCGTTCTTGAGGGTATACGTAGTGACACAGGTTAGATTTAGTGATGTGACGATTGTGGTTTTTTCCTCTCGATTGGATTTCGATTCGATTTCTACCTGCACGGCGTTAGCGATGTGCGGGTATTAGCCATTATTGTCTGTCTGTGTGTGTGTGTGTCACACACCAGTATTGTATCAAAACGGCTAAACGTAGGACCACGCAAACAACGCCACGTGATAACCCATGGACTCTACTTTTCGACGCCAAGAGTCCATGGTGGACGACCCCCTCCCCTGAAATTTGTGTTCAAAGTGACCCACCCCCCCTTCGAACACCAAAATTTTGACCAATATCTGCTCATAGCGCCTCAACCGTGAGAGCTGGGAAAAAAGTTCAACTAGATGGAAAGTACCCTGAGAGAGTACAAATCCCCGCGAATGCATTTTTGTCGCCAACACTTGCCACACTTACTATTTTGCAGCCCGCTAGTTCTGAATGTTCTGATGGAGCAATTTTGTAAACAATCGCCGGTTTACGGAGTTTTTTGACCGTTACTTCCACATCCCTCTACCAATCGTAACGAAACACGAACTTGGTCTTCCCTTTCCCCCTACGAACCTTCGCATAAAATGTGGTGCAAACCCGTCCACAATTTTTTGGTTATGGTGGTCACAGACAGACACACACAAACAAACGCCGGTGAAAACATTCCCTCGCTTTCATGGGGATAATTAGCACTATTAGGAAGTCGACCACACGCTTTCCAACAAGCCAGAGATAAACCGTGTTCGTTACCCCTAAGTCCCCCAAAGGGTCGCACAAAACACAGTTTTGCTGTTTTTGCCAGTAAAATCCAACTTCTGTTGAAAAAGTCTGCTACAAAGTTTCTTTGTGTGAAAGCTTCCAGCGGCAAAATTGTAGCTACATCATTCTTCTATCTAACAATCCATTGATGGATTGCGGGCTCAAATTGACCCACCCTTTCAGAAAATGCCAATTTTGACATTTCGCTTAATAGTGCCGCAGTTGTGAGAGCTAGCGAAAAAAGTTGAATTATCGCTAATAGGAAGTCGACAATGCATTTTCCATCGAGCCATAGATGAACCCTGTGCATTAACCCTAAGTCCCCCAAAGGGTGGTTCAAAACGAAAATTTTTACATTTGGCATTGCCTTTCATTTCTTCGTTGCAGGTAATCGTAGACACTTCATATTTGGTATGTGGGTTGAACATAGCAAGTTTAAGCCTACAGATGACAAACTGTCCCTGAAATTGGCATGGTCAGGTCATGTGACCCATTAAAAAACTGTTGGGGCTCCAATCATATCACTGGAACGGCTGAACCTAAAGTCATCAAATTTTGTACACAGGTAGGTTATATCAATTCTAGCAACAGAATGACGTCACCCACAAAAGGGGCGTCGTTATGATGACGTGACTGTTTTAAAATTTTGCCGTTTGTCATGATGCAGCGCATCACGTGGGTTTGTCAGCGACAGCTGAGCTATTTGTTTATAAAGCATTCGATTTCGATTTTTTCGCCCCATTATTCGGAGTTGAAGATATAAACTCCTCTGCACCTAGCGTGATCGGATTTGCGGAGATATACTCCTCCACACTCGGTGTGATCGGAATCACGGGGTGTTAAACCCATTCTGTCGCCTTCTGTGCCGATCGCCACTTCTGCCAGTCCCTCTAGGGCAATACGGTATCGGAATCGAGTCATACTTGCTCCAAAAAATCGCGATATCGATTCCGTTTGATTTTCCTAAAAAATCTCCATCTCGATAATCGTCACATAACTGGTTAGATTCTATATATATAAGGTGTTGTGAACAATAGACTTAGAAATTTCTGAATATTACAAACAGTACAGTAGTGCCAGTCATGTGCTACTAGTGGCTGCTTTTGTCAGTATGCAGCGTTGAATTCTGATTCCACGGAATCAACACCCATTAGTCGATTGCCAGAAAGTGTCACAGTTGTGTACACAAGGAAATGACGTAGATATGCAAGGATGTGTCTTTTGGGGTTTATGGAACTCAAAATTGACATTGAATCCATTTCCCTTTACGAAACTTTGAAATCTGCCAAAATTTACTTTTTTGACTGATATCATACACCTTTTGAAAACACACACCTTTAAACTACTCTTAATCTCAAGAGTCTTTTCAGAGACCCATAAAAGTTGCATAGTGAATAGAAAACATGGACAAATCTGACCCACCAAGAATTGTATTAGTGAGGTAAGATTTTACTTCCAACACACCGATCACATGATACTGTACTTGCAGTCGTCGTGCATATTGCCAATTATTCAATTAAGATGGGCTGTATAATGGAAGCTGTCATGAAATAATCTTCATCTCAACTTCACCCCATAAAAGCTGCTTAGTGAATAGGAAACATGGATATGGGAAAACAAGTCATAGGATTAGTATCAGTCTCAGCATAAAATCAAGTCGCATACACTGAAATTTATGCCTTTTACATAGGGTAAACTTATCTTCTTGGAGTGCCATTGAAGTTGTGTAGTGAATGGAGAAAAGGTGTGGTTCCAAATGTTTGGCTAATCTTTGGTCACGTGATGCTGCATGTACTCGGTGGAAACTTCACCGTAAAATTTGTATATAGACCTAGTTTTTATTATTTACTCAGAATGCATCCAATCAAGAGGCGCGACATTTCGTAAGTTGGATATAGACAGTTATATCTGCAATACTTAACATTTGAGTTAAGTATTGCATGCATTCCAAGTATGCGGAGGTGTGGTTAGCAGGGGCGGTTCTAGGAATTTTCATTTGGGTAGGCCAGTCAAAGGTCAAGCAAATTTTTGGTAGGCCAACAGGAGTGGTGTACGTGGGGATCATGGGGATGACCCGCGCCGTTTGGGTAAGCCAGGAAACAGTTGTGTAGGCCACGGCCTAATAGCTAGAACCGCCTCTGGTGGTTAGCGTCGTATAACTACATTTTACAATTTGGCATTCCTGTATCTTGGTAAAGGGTTCCGAAAATGCACATCAAAAAGTAACTGGGAGTGGTTTTATATAATTTGAAGCTGTGAAAATGTTTTCCATTCTGCTAGCACAGCATATAACAGTTGTCATCACTGTTTTTCAAGTAGTTGGGCATATTGTCACTTATCTTTTCAATACAGCGTTGTTATGCTAAGCGTCAGACATCACTGTGTATTCGGTTTTGAATTGACATATTTTGGTGAAGGTGAAACTGGCAGTAGTCTGGACTGCAAAAGTAGCCTTCATTATTTAGACAGAATGTACCAGCAGGAGATAACGAGCAGTTAAGAGGCCATGTAAGGGTACAGATTCAGTTGTCTATTCTCTGACATGTTATGTGGGTCTGAACAATTTAATACACTACTTTTGTATTGAAATGTTTATGATCCACCTGCATTCCATGTTTAACTTCAGTTCAAAATACAAAAATTGTTATATTGTACCATCACCACTATTAGCCATTTTAATGCCGTGTGTGACAAGTAAATACATAGCTGTGTGTTTTTTATAACTGTCCCGACTTGTCAGATTGTTTACATAATATATTGTCTGTGAATTTGGTGTATACTAAGTGTATAGTGAGTGGTTTTGTTGGTGCATTGTATATAGATGTGTAATGTAGAAACTGTCGTCTACTGTGTTACGTGATGATGATTATTATGTGTATTCGTCGTCATTTTGACTGTTTTTGACTGATGTACATAAGTGTCCTGGGCAGACTGTAAAGTTAGCCCGTGTTTTTAGTTGCTGTTATTGCAACACAGTTTTTATGTGCTTATCAATTTGATTTACTGTAGTAAATGGATATGGATGAGAAGATTCAAAAATCTTGTGCAAACTGTTAGTAATCTGCACTGTTCGAATTACATGTAAGCCAGAGTATGCCAGGCCCCCTCACTTGTTTTGAATGCCCCCTTACTTTTCAAAAATCGCGGGGCACAGAGGGGGCTGCCTTAGGCCCCCTCACTTTTAGCCATTGTCACACAGGACATAGCTGTAGGCCTACAAATAGGCTATAAATGGACATCGACTGGAACAGTCTCGCTCGACGACTGACTGACAGTCAGCACGGCCGCCCATCTGTGTCTCCGGCATCCTAGTAGTGTCTAGAAAGCAAAACATCATCTCCACACTCACCCCCTTCTCCTACAACACCTCCCGATCTCTCCCCTAAAAATAGCACCCAGAATGCACCATATCTCACC
>Ga0209780_1003547_pt1 | contig 11700 bp, 5 predicted proteins | sample WorMetexBAHAMAS2_FD_187384 | JGI IMG/M metagenome (GOLD analysis project Ga0209780, IMG submission 187384) | Marine gutless worms symbiont microbial communities from Max Planck institute for Marine Microbiology, Germany - Inanidrilus exumae... | ecosystem: Host-associated > Annelida > Digestive... | reverse complement strand
ATTATTACCTAACCTCGGCCCTGTACGGGCTGCAGAGCCGTAATACGCTGCGATTCACGCTGAGCCCGGTTAGTACTGGGACGAGTGACCGTGTCCGGGTTCTACTCCTGGAGGCGGCACTTTATCTCGGTATGTAAAAGATGAAAAAAGGTAATGACCATGCCGGGATTCAAGGTCAAGGTCAAGGTTAGGAGCCCATGAAAGTCGGAAATTCGACCATTTTGGACCATTTTCAAACTCTATCTCCTCCCCCCATTTATAATGGGGGCTGACAAATGACCACAGATTCTTAAATTAGGGGGCAATATCTAAAATTTAACGGGTGAGATTTTTGAAATTCGTCCTCGTTTTCCGTCACGTGACCTCTGAACTTAGGTCTTAACCACGTCTGACGGCCCTAGTCTGCCCTAGCGGAAGTCGACCGTCTGTCTCCGTACGGGACTAATTTTTATTACAGCTTTTTTCCGTTGGCTGACTCAATGCCTAAAATCAGAAATAATAGGGATTTATTTTTGTTACTTTCAGAATTGGATGCTCTGACATTCCCCTGAATGTGCCGCTGATTAATTGACAGTTTGACGCTGTCGGAAAATATCACAAAGTATCCCTCTTTTGCTGTTGTTGGTACGCGAATTCTGTCGTCAAAGGATGATTTATTTTCTGAACAGGTGCTCCATGGTGAACAGTATACTGAACTCTACAAGCCGCTGGCAGCACACGACAGCTTGGTTTCCTCTGCATACGTTGCTGATGTTCTGGACAAAGGCTCTGGAGCGGTCATCATTTGCAACAGTATGATGCTCAGTTGGCTGATTCATTTGTGTGCTGCTTAGTATGCCAAGGCTGCTCACGTGTAGAGAATGTTTCCACGCAGCAAAATCCGCAGTTCTTTGATGTGGTAATACTGTGAGACCAATGCGGCAATTTTGCGATAATTTGTAGTTAGGTCGACTCATCCGAGTCGACCTAATAACATGGCTAGAAAAATGTCCCGTCCGTCCGTCCGTCCACAAGAAGTTTCTTCGATTTTCATGAAATTTGGTATGTAGGTAGAGGTCGACGAGTGATGCATGATGGTATGCAGTATGACCCGATCCAAGATCAAGGTCACGAGACCTTGAAAGTCGGAAATTCGGACATTTTGAAAGGCTATCTCCTCCCCCATTTATAATGTGGGCTGGCAAATGACCACGAATTCTTAAATTAGGGCACAATACCTAAAACTTTTCGGATATTTCATTTTTGTCCGAGTTTTAGAGTCACATGACTTTGAAGTTGGCAGTAAGTGGGAGTCGACCGTCAGTCACATATGGGGCTAATTTTTTCTGTATTGCAGCAGACAAGGAATACACCTATACATAGTTAACATTAATGCATTTATGTTAATGTCGAAGAACCGTTATTTGTAGAATAGACAACTATTTTACTACATCGTAGGTTTATTTTCATCGACATACGCATACGTTTTGGTTTGAAGTAAGATAGCTGATGGAGCTGGATGTGTGAAACGGGCAGGTTTTAAGCCGGGGGAGTGAATGGATGAGTGAGATGAGGTCAGCGGGTCATTGGGTCAGTGCTCCTGTGTGGGCCCGGGGCAGTCCTCCCTCCCCCTTATCCCTTTACTTCCACACTTCCCCGCCTTCTACTCTAGCTTCTAGTATATTTTACTTTTCCATTTTTTCCTTTTTTGACCACTTTATATATTTTCAAGCTTTTCCATCCCTACCCATTCTATCAGAATAGTCCCACTGTTTCCAGGCCAGATGTCGTTGGAGACGACTAAACCTGGCTTTAGTTTTTTGGGGTATTGATTTTATGTTGTATATATTTTTAGTCAAGGATCCTTGCTTATTTTTGTCGTATTTGATTTAGTTTTGTCTTGCGGTGTGATAGTTGTCTCCCCCTGTTATAGGCGCTAGCTTAATAATTTAAATGAGCTTCTTGATCCCCTTACCTTTTTAGCTAGCTGCTGAACAAAAGGCGGCCAGGATTGAGGTTAATATATCGCCGGCCTTCCTTCACTGGGTAGGGATAGCTCTCCAACCCTGACTTTTTTCTCTGATATGGCCATATTTGTGCAGAAAGGGGACGTTAAACTCCAACTGACTATCTAACTAACTAGCTAGCTGCTGAACAAAAAGGCGGCCAGGGTTTCGGTAATATATTGCTGGCCTTCCTTTACTGGTAGGGGTAGCTCTCCACCCCTGACCTTTCGTCTCTGATATAGCCATATTTGTGCTGAAAAGGGACGTTAAACTCCAACTCATTGGTTCAGTTTTTAAAGTCTCCTGATATGGCCAGTTATTGTTTAGACTTTCCTGTGCTATGACCAGTTGTTGTTTTGATTCTCGTTCAGTGATATGATGAGGTATTGGTGGAATGTTTGCAGCCAGTACGCGCAATACCGAGGGTGAGCGTGTCGCATTCAACCAGACCTCGCTGTTCGTCCAGCGTGCCGGTGGATTCGGAGGACGACGAACGTCAGAGAAGAGCATCCTTCCGGTTGTCGCACCTCATCGAGTGCCTGATGTGTCAGTGCGTGAGACAACCAGCGTTGATCAGGTGTGTGGCTGTCGACGTTTCCGCCACGTTAAAGATGATATGCAATGACTTTTTTGGTTGTTGAAGTAAATTGCCCATCGTATGTCTTTAATATAAGCGAATCTATTTGCATATTAAGGAACATCAACAAATTAGTAAATTTTAGGAAAAGCGCCCGAAAGTGCGCGCCCGATGATTTGTTTACTTTTGCAAGTGCTGATGTCACACCAGGAAAACAAACAAGGGAACAGGCTATTGGAGTGTTGAGTGAGACATTACACTACACTACACTACAGTAGTAACTAGTAAAATGTCAATGTTCTTAAAACATAAACAGGTAAAATAAATAACTTCTTATCTTATCTCAATAACGCATAACAACGCAAACAAGACAAGCGTATCCTGGTATGACGTCACACATGACGGAAGCAGCCGAAGAATAACTACACCAAAAAGACCAATAAACTTTTATTTTTTTTCGCATTTTGTGGCATACCAAAATTTGTTACATAGACTGGTGTTTATTGCAGTAAGCAGCTAGAAACTACTTTTAATCAATTTGGTAAAAAATCGTTCCATATCGCCTTTAAGAGTGTTGAAGCTGACACAGTAAACAGTTGCAACTGTGCACTTTCTGATTTTCTCATATTTTTTTATCTGCTGACGTCATTGTGTCACTGATGTAGTATTTCCAAAGAGTATATCAGGGTCACGTAAAGGTAAAGGCTTACCATACTCGTTACAGAGCATTGGACCCGGAGCTGATCCCGGTGTACAGGCAGTCAGCCCGCAGGTGACTACAAATCATCCACCTGGCGGTAGGCTGCCATTACTTTCCGCCAGGCTTGCGGTTACCTTCCCAACCGCAGAGCATCACCGCCTCTTGGCCGGTACCAAGTTATACTGCTTGGTGACAGAGGCACATAGGTGTGAACAACTTGCCCAAGGTTGTTACACAGCTTTTGTCCGGAGTAGGATTTGAACCCACGACCTGTTGATCGCAAGTCCAACGCTCTACCCGTTGCGCCACCAGCGTTGGGTCACGTGACTCAGTTAATATTCATAGATGAGTCATTATATCTTGAGAATGTTACAAGGTAGAGATATAGTTACACTGGAAAGCGAATAGAAAGTCGCATGTGACCGAAATATACCATTAACCTTGGGTGACCAGAAAGATCACTTTGTGTGTTTGAAAGGGGTGGATGGGGCAGGTCTGGTACCGTCTCCACCTGCTTCTTTTGGGTGTTATCTAAGAGAAGCATTCCAAAGCCAGACCAAAACAGAAAAGATATTATACAACAAGAGTCGTTAGGTACTGATATGTTATAGGAACTGAAGAACAGCAATTACACAAGATATCACATTGAACTGATAAATAGGTCTTGTGGTGATTGGTTAGTTTCCACCCTGCTGTAGGCGCTAGCGTAATAACTTAAATGAGCCTCCCCTATTGTTACCCATTTTGGGTCGTTGCTGAACAAAAAGGCGACGAGGTCAGAAGGTTACTTTATCGTTCGCTATCCTTAACCTGGCGGAACTTAGTCTCCATCCAAAGCTGTGTGTCCCAGATATAGCCTGTTTTGTGCTGAAAGGGGACGTTAATCTCCCAAGCAACTTACCATCGTGTGTTTGAAACTTTTGTAAAACTCATTTCTCGGAAAGCTATGATACATTTACACGTGAATCAGAAAGTGTACGTAGCTTATTATTTTGACTAAAGGACTGTAGAGTCTCAGTTATAGTAATTAAGAATAGATGCAGCTCGTTTGGAACAGTGGATGATTGTCATAGTCGAGCTGCGCTGGACATTGATCTACAGCTTGACCTGCCAAGTGATCAGACATTGATCACGAGTACTGCCGTCGATAGGCCTATATACTCGTCAGCTGCGACATTCGTCAGACAGACAGACATTCAGTGGGCGTAAAGCCACGTGTGTGGTGGCTACTGATTTTTGATGAATCGTTTGTGAATGAATTTGTATAAGTTCGTATCGTATGAAATTGAAAGTGACATTCGTATGGTTGTCGATTTTGATGCATGTTATACGTTGGGTTAGGCCTAGACGTATAGCCGTAATGCGCAAGCTGGAGTTGTTTTTTTTTGAGTCCATTTTGCTATGTAAATTTGCTTGCTTTATTTTATTATTGTAATTATAAGTTTTACATAAATATCTGGTTGTGAGTTCATTCCAGGGGCCAAGTACGTTGACAATGTTCTAGCAACTTGTGGGCCTGGTTTGTTTTGATGGCTTGATGAACTGACTGGCTGGCTGTTTGATTGATTTCTGTAATGTTTGAGCCTTAGGGTTGTCAGAATAGACCCTGCTACATTTCCAGGCTGGACACTGTTTAAGTCAACCAAACTCGGCTTTAGTTTCATGTTTATTTTGTGTGATAGTGTTTGTAAACGTTCATTACTCATTAGGTTGGATTAATTATGATAACTACATTGATATAAACACAGCCAAAACACAAAATCATATACCTAATTGTGACATTTCGTTTGCCAACGGCGAACTTTAACAGGCATGTGGTCACGTGACGTTGCTAATGAATACGTGACCAAAATATGGTCATATCATAGGTCGTAGGTAGGCCGTAGGCTCCCCCATCTCTGTTCATACAGTTGGCCTCCCTGCTTATGTGGATAGACTCTCTGTGTTACAGTGTCATTTATTTTGTTGGTACATGTCTGTATTAGGTTTTATTTCTTTAGTACCACGGTAACTGTCCCCATGTGGGTCCCGGGGCTGTAAGTAAGTGGATAAGTGTCTAAGTAAGTATGTAAGTGAGAATTTATGAAGCACCTAAACCAGGGTAGGCCCTCTCCGTTTCCAGGCCAGAGGTCATAGGAGGCGACCGAACCTGGCTTCGTTTTTTGGGGGGTTCATTTTGTATTGTAGTATATTTGGTTGCGGATGCATGTTTGCTTTGTTGTGTTTGTTTTAGTTTTTCAGTACATAGCCAAGTGATCGGCTGGGAAGAACGTATCCCAAATGACCTATTCTGTGTCGGGTGCCCATGAAGGGACGTAAAACCTTAACTCAGTTAATCGATCAACGATGATAACTGATTGGCTGGGAAGAACGTCTTTGAAATGACCAGATTTGTGTCGATTGAGAAGCGAAACCTTATCTCAGTCATTCATTTATTGATTGATTGATTTATTGATTGATTGATCGATGTTTGTTAGGCGGCACTGTATCGGTTGTCTGGCGACAGGAACCCACTGCACATTGATCCGTCATTTGCTGCACTTGGTGGTGAGTAGGTCAGCTAATGACAGATGCTGTGTTCTCCATTTCCTAATCAACCTATTCCTTCACCCATCACTTCTTCCTCTTCTGATTCACCACTCTGCTCATCCATATTACTCCCTCTCTATTTCACTCCCAGCTTAAAACCTACCTGTATCACAAATCCTACCCCCGTATTTTCACTTCTTCCTTCACGGATTATCGCCTGGACCGTTTCTTCTGAGCTACTTGTTTCTTAGGTCGACTCCTCCGAGTCAACCTAATAAAGTTGGTCTCAGATATTTGTCCGCCTGTCCGTACGTCTGTCCGTCCACAAAAAGTTTCTTCGATTTCAATGAAATTTGGTACGTAGGTAGAGGTCGACAAGTGATGCATGACGGTATGCAGTATGACCCGATCCAAGGTCAAGGTCAAGGTCACGAGCCCTTCAAAGTAGGAAATTCGGCCATTTTCAAGGGCTGTCTCCTCCCCCATTTATAATGGCGGCTGGCAAATGACCACGGATTCTTAAATCAGGGGGCAACACCTAAAGCTTATCGGGCCCGGAATTTTGATTTTTGTCCTAGTTTTTTGTGTCACATGACTTCGAAGTTGGCAGTAAGTAGGAGTCGACTGTCAGTCCCGTATACGGGGCTAATTTTTTATTTTTTTCTTTATAATTTTGTTTCTGTGCCGTGCACTAGATTAAGCTGGCCATCTCGTCAGCTTTTGAATGCACGTAAATCTACACTATTGTGTCGTATCGTATGTATGACCAACTATGTGCATCGTTGCAGTGTCAAAGCATTGCTTTGGTGAACTGCAGTGAAACTTTGTTTATGTGGAAACTAAAGTGTACTTTTACGCGCCCTGATTCTTCTAAAGACCTTGGCGCTATATAAGCCATTTACTTACTTACTTACTTAGTGTATATAGGCAACAGTTTGTTTCAGTAATGTTAAATTTACTTGTTTCAGCTTATGTGGACTTAATATTTCAGGACGTCATCAACACTGGCGACATTTAAAAGGCATCTCAAAACATTTTTATTCTGTAAACACTATGGTCTAGTCCTTGAACAATAACTGTCCTGCTTTTATGCATACTAATTTGTATTTTTAACCGTATTTTAGCTTAATTCATTTTTTTTAAATTTTAATTGTATTTCAGTTTGTACGGGACTGGTCGGCGCTGCCGTAAGTCGCCTTGTCTAGTTATTATTATTATTATTATTATATGTGTTAATGTCCCATGCAGGTCATGAGCTAATTAACATGACCTATAAATAGGGGGTCAAAAACATTTACATATTTGTAATTTCTGTCCTCAGTTTGCATATTCAATATGCAACTTTTATGGGACTATGATGACGATTAAGGGCCGTTTACATGTGAGCATGTCCAATGTTAAAAGCCATTTTCGGGCAAACATTTTCAAGTTCTGTTGAAATTGGATTCCCATTTATCCGTTTTCGTGGATAGGAGGGTTATGTATGGTTATGTGCCTATCACGGTGATTAAAGTGCAAACGTAGAGGTGGGGGTACTGTGATTTACAGTTTGGATCCCCTGTCAGCAGTTGCGGGCCCTTAGCTGTTAAACTGGGCCCCCAAGAAAATGAAAATTTACAAATACGTTCCGTTACACTGTGTTATCAGACATCATTAGAGTCGACTTAGTTGAGCATTCAACTTCAGTTATTGATGACTTTTGCGTTGTGTCACGCGTTCCCGTTACCGTCCCCGTGCGTCTGTTGGGGGGAACGCACTCTACCATATATTTGAGGTGGGGGATGGCATCCCCCTGCGTCCCACGCCACTTTATGCACTGTGCCTATCACGGTGAAATGTGACATACTCGCATGCCAATTTTGGCCCAAATCGAGCAAGGGTGAGTACAGGAGCCCCCAAACTTCAAAATTTGATTAAAAAATCGTGGTTTTGGCGGTTGGTTGGTGGTTTTTCTTCTGACACGACTTTGCATACTGATGAAGATGAAATTTGGCATGGAAGCATGTACCAATTTATTGGTGGGTCTTCTAGGAAAAAATAGGAAAGGAAGAGTATTTATATAGCGCTTTTTATATACTATGTATATCTTAAAGCGCTCAGGCATGGATCACACAGTTTTGGTTGGTTGACCTATGGCGGACGGTTTACCCACATAAGTGGTCATCCATCAGCTACAGGTCGAGCGCAGGACAGGGAAAGTTTGCCGGCCAAAGACCGACATTCTACCACTGTGCCACGCAAACAACCATCTAGTGATGATAACAGTGCTTCTTCCGTGTCCGTGTTCTACATCAGTCAACCAATCTATGCAGATTTTGTTCAGTGCCGTGAGGCGCAACTCAAATGTATCACAGCCACTTTGTTGTCTTGTTTGTTTGAAATTGTGGCAGAGTAAGATTTTTACAGGCAGCTTTTAATACCCCTTAGTGGCAAACTCCAGCAGCACCTCCGATTTATGTATGTGAGTAATGGCACTTTATAAATGCCTTACGTACTTACTTACTTACTTACTTACTTACTTACTTACTTACTGACTTTTTTATTTACTTACTTACTTACTTACTTAGAGTTTGTATATATCTGTGTGTGTGTTTGGAAGGTTTCTCCAGTCCAATATTGCACGGCCTCTGTTCGTTCGGATACGTTGGACGTCAGGTTCTGAAGCATTTCTGTGATAATGATGTCAGCAAGTTTAAGGCGATCAAGGTGATTTACTCTGTGACACATTCGTCTTAGACTGACAAAAGCCGTTGGCTCAAGTCACATTTTTGTGACTCGCCTCATAACGCGGCGAAGACAGAGACGGCGGACGTCGCCCATAGTGCCGCCACCTGGCGAACTGGACGAAACATACACGTCGATTTTGATTCTGGCCCATTTGCTCCATGATGTGAAAACGTGACGTCGTCCACGAAAATCGAAGTACATAGGCATATTGCATCGTCATTAGAGGACGACTAAGCCTCGGCCAAAGATAATACGTACAGAAAATTTGGAAGTAGACGCGGTACCAGCGCCAGAGTCTAGCAAGTATGGGGGCCAAAGAGAGTTTTAGGGGGCACATAGTGAGCGATGCATTAGGAAAATCCCTGGTCACAGCCTGTGGGGTTGGCCCTTGACCTGGAAGACTATCATCCTACAGTGCTATTTATTACCTGTTGGTTGGGTCATCTGACCTGTAAAATCGTCTCCGAAATGACCTATAATGTGTCAAGTGGGACGTTAAACCCTACAATACCATACTACAATATCATATCTGGCTCCGCCTAGGGGGGCCAATTTTTCTCGTGGGGGCCAGGCCCCCTGCCTTCCCCATTGTCGCCGGCGCTGAATAGACAGGCATACAGACATAATGATCACAATACTTCAGTGCTATGACACTGTTGGTTGGGTCATCTGACCTGTAAAATCGTCTCTGAAATGACCTATAATGTGTCGAGTGGGACGTTTAACCCTACAATACAATACCGCCTGGAGTAGTGGTGAGTCGGCTGGCAATAACAGAGAAAGAAGGAGATAGCATGTAGTGAAACAATAACATGCTATCAGTTTACATTCACTGCTGTCGTGGCCTCGTATTATTTATTATCGGAGCGTTTTAGCTAGTAGAAAGGCAGAATCAAGTATTAAAAATATTTTCGTCGGTGTCTTTTCTGAGACACCAAGAGACACAATGATACTGTGCAGAAAATTCAGTAGTAGGTAGTCTAGGAAAGCCGACGAAATTGATTGGCGTTGCTATTTGTTCATGCGTTCTAGAACTGCTTGCATTTGTGTGATTTGTCAATGAGGAGGATGCTTGTAAGTGGAGTATGACACTTGATGTACGGACATACACTGTGTCTCAAAAAACGTCCCACCTTTAAACTGTCTCTAACTTTGTCAAATCTTAATCGATTTTCCGTCTCTGCTGAATATCTGCCGAAAATGTGAATGTTTAATTTCCCAAGGTAGTGTAGCAACATGCCTAAGGTAAGGTGGATATTGTCGTATAGCTTTTATAGGAAATTTCATACGCTTTCCAGCAGTGCAAAAGTTTTGAAAATCAATTAAGATTTGACAAAGTTAGAGACAGTTTAAAGGTGGGACGTTTTTTTGGAGACACAGTGTATTTTCATTAGCCCTTGCTATTATGTGGTTGTTTGAAGGTTCGATTTTCCAACCCCGTACTTCCCGGCCAGACACTGCAGACGGACATGTGGAAGGAGAACAGTCGCGTGTTTGTTCAGTGCAAGGTGAGTTCATTTGCCTCGTTTCTGAGTCGTTTCTTGCACATGTAGCCCCGTGTGAGCCCGGGGCAATCCCCCATCTTATCCCTTCACTTCCCCACTTTCTACTCCGTCTTTTTGTATCTTATACTTTTCCCTTTCTTACTCGCTTTATCTATTTTCTTGCTTTTCCATCCCTTTCCATTCTACCAGAATAGTCCCACTCTTTTTCCAGGCAGGATATCATAGGAAGCGACTAAACCTGACTTTAGTTTTCTTGGATGTGTTGATTTTGTGTTATATGTATTTTTAGTCAAGGATGCATGCTTGTTGTTGTTGTATTTGATTTAGTTTTTGTCTTGTGGTGTAATAGTTGTCTCCCCTGTTGTAGGCGCTAGCATAACAATTTAAATAAGGTTCTCCATCCCTTTCCCTTTTTGGTTGGCTGCTAAACAAAAAGGCAGCCAGGGTTCAGGTTAATATATCACTGACTGTCCTTCTCTGGGTAGGGATAGCTCTCCACCCCTGACCTTTTGTCTCTGATATAGCCTTATTTTTGCTGAAAAGGGACGTTAAGTTTCAACTAACTAACTAACCAACTTGTATTGTACAAGTAAAGCAGCATTGACGTGCAGACACTGTCTCTTTGTTTAGGTAAACCTGGGTTTTGCCGGTTCCCATTACCTTATGAAGAAATTTTGTTTTAATTAAGCTATTTCTCCCAAGATATGAGTGCAAGCTGCTCAGTGAAGACTATAGGTTGTTCAGCTATAAATTTAATACATACATACTATAATATAAACAGTGTTAAAAATCACACAAAATTATAATACAACATGCCAATGAAAAGAAAAATGTCCTCTACTGATCTAGAGGCTGTCAACGACCTCCAGGCCACACACGTGATGACGCCGGCCAATCAGCAGTTCGCTATCAACTGTTGATAACGCATTGACCACATCAACAGGACGTATCTCAGTCACGTAGATAAACTGTCAATCATCCAGGTTATGGAGATGGGTCTTTCGACACACGACACGGAATCGTGACACTGTACGATTAATGCTTACCGTTTACTAGAGTTTTGCATCGTGCTCTGAGTTGTCTTTGCTGTTGATCGTGATGAGAACATCAGATGAGAGAGACTGGTGTTAGCAGATGAAGAAACAGCAGGAAGAGCATCAGGACACTGAGAAATTCTGTACCAAAATGAAGTAGACGACCCATTAACCCTGGCTATCGTGATGCTACCGGCTCAACACTTACGGCCATCGGGCGTTTTCAGTTGCCGGCCCCACAGTCTGGAACTCTCTCCCGGATTATATCCGGGACCCGACCATCAGTGCAGACTGTTTTAGACGTTTGATTAAAACCAGTGGCGTAAATCCCGCGGGGGACGCGGGGGACACGTCCCCCTCAAAAATTGGACTGCGGGGGACAGTGATGCATTATGTCCCCCCCCAAATTTGGCTTCTAGTTTAGTTCTGTACAAGGCGTGTTTGGTGTGAATGGTACCTTAAATATGTGCCATTTAAGCCACTGGAACGTGCGGTCACACAGTTTCTCAAACTGAAAGCTGAATCTGGCAGCGATGAGTCACTAATAGTCGCGTGGTCCATGCCAGTTACCCCCTTTGATGTGGATGGCTGTGGCACGGACGGACATCTGAGCTGTATAGCCAGCCGAGATGCTGCTGCAGCT
>Ga0209780_1003546_pt1 | contig 11700 bp, 5 predicted proteins | sample WorMetexBAHAMAS2_FD_187384 | JGI IMG/M metagenome (GOLD analysis project Ga0209780, IMG submission 187384) | Marine gutless worms symbiont microbial communities from Max Planck institute for Marine Microbiology, Germany - Inanidrilus exumae... | ecosystem: Host-associated > Annelida > Digestive... | reverse complement strand
ACCATAGCAAAGTTTTAGTTAAACATTCGTATAGCACATTCTTGGCTTCCGCATCGTCTAATTAACGGACATCTGTTGTCGCGCATGCAACACAACGCTCTCCTGGCATTCGCTATTATTATTTATCATTACGCCCGTAGGCAGCACATACAAAAAATTAAAATATATACAGCATAAAAACATACAATCATTAAGACAAAAAACATTTAGCAAAACATACAAATTATAACTAATAAAATCCTGAAACATACACAAGACAAATCATGAAAATTAACAGTTATATACGAAAATACTCAAATAGACAAAGGAATGCATTTAAAACACTGTATCAACAAAATGCCGCCACAAGCTACTCTTTATTTGAGCAGCACCAGAGCCCGGATTGTGGATGTAATATTTCGAAATTATTTTGCCATATAGGTGACGTCCTCGCTGAGGTTTTCCTGGATTTCCATGTACACTGGCCTGATTCGTTGCCGTGATGGGAAATTGGTTGCATGAATCACCCAATGTTGTCACCGTACACTCATCCGTTCAATTTAGTCTCTGTCTCATATTCGGTCGCCTGGATGCAGCATTAAATCTCGTTCATTGTTATTCATAAAACACGTGATATTAGCCGCTGCCGTATTGCTAGCTTTAGCCCGACATAGTAGGCCTATTCCATGTAGTAATAGTAGTATAGTACCGGGTACTGTGGTTGTTGTTGTCGTTGTCTCTTGGGCCCATTCAGCAATATTCTGCTAATAACAGTTCTTCTTTATTACATGTCAACCAGTTATTGCGCTATTTACGATAACAGCAATAAGCACAGAACGAAGAATAGTAATAAATAGAGCAAATTGAGCCCACGACAGTACCCGTATGACCGTATGATATTGACATTGCATGATTATGTGTCGCAGCCAACGCATTAGCTTGATAGTTTATATGGTCAGGGTTTACGGTTAGGGTTAAGGATGGCAGTACAGTAGTCGATTGACATGAAAAGTGGCTGTAAAATTGAGGAAACCAGCGACAACGCAGTGCCGCAAATGTAGGCCAGTGTACCTACTGCTCGCTGGTAACGACACTGTGCCGAATGTAATGTGGCGCGACAGAGACATGCACTCTACTAGGGCTGCAGTCGAATATTCAAATGATCGAATATTCGAATACAAAAATAGTATTCGAATCCCGTTAACAGTATTCGAATACCACAAATTATTCGAATATTTGAATATTCAATACTGAATAATCAATACTGTACAGTTTGAGGGCGACGACAACCAGACCAAACTGCCGCACAATAGCCCACCGGATATAATCTGAGAAATGCTGACGACAAAATTGCTCAAATCGGACACCCATTTCTCAATTTAGGCTATAGTTAGGCCTAGCGGTAATAACACGGGGGAGTTGTTTTATGAATATTCGAATAATTCCGTGACCGAATATTCGAATCCATTTTTCCCAACGAATCCCAGCCCTACACTCTGCGATGCAGTTTACATTGCTATCATTGCGATAGAATCCAATCAAGGCAGCCACAGAGCAGTAAAGCGGCGCGTTACATACTTGTAGTGACATGTCTTGCACGGTTCGCGCTTACAGCGACGGCGTTCAAACCGTTCCGTGCCGACGTATAGACAGCCAAATTGTAATTGCACTTAAGCCCAGTCCACACCAGCAACAATGTCGTAGCAACTTTGTCGAATGCTTCAAGTCAAACGATTCTTTTGACAAAGTCGAAATAAATTGAACATGTTTAATTTGTTTCGACTTTGTCGAAAAAGAGTCGATACAACATTCGACTTTGTCTAAAGGACGAATTTTTTGATAAAATCGTTCGACATTGTTGCCGTTTTTGGCAACAAAGTCCAGTGTTGCTTCGACAAAGTCGAACGTTGCTTCGATATTGTTGCTGGTGTGGACGGGGCTTTAGGATCAGTTATTACAGTCGCTTTGTCATATACAAGCGCTCTCCACAAGAAGCCTAAAACGTTCATGAAAATGTACAGATTGCCAAACTATAGAGCGGAAAAGATTTGGATTGTTAATCATTAGCCTCGAAGTTGCTATTGCTTGAAGTTGGGACCATTCCGACAGTGCATGGTGATAAACTTATTCAGAGTGACGGTTAGACAGCGTAACGTACAGCAACTGAAAGAGGGACATTATATCTATGAGGTAAGTGTCTACGGAGCATGTTTTACGACCGTTAAAGTAAAGCACGCGGTGATATACTGATCAACAGCTGGTTCAAAACCATCGTGCACTGCTGGGACACGCCTTGTATGCCTTCGAGCCTCTCTGCAGCATTCACTTGTTTGAGCTCTTAATGCCAAGCCCCTATTTTTATACACGTCGATATGACTATCCTGTCCTATGACAACATGAGCGCAATATCATATTAACTGATGCGTCACTCTAATTCATTCTCAACACATTCAATATGTTGCCAGGCAGCATCCACATTCAGTCGACAGATAATCCTCTTCTGCCGCGCACTTGATCGATCGATCACTGTCAATTTCATCATTTCGCACGATATCGGGCCTACACGATAATGGCTCGAAGATTATAACGCTGGCCGCGTCTAGCGGTAAGCGTAATGTAACCGTCTGGCGTCGGCCCATCCGTATGTCTGTCCCGCGTTTTTCTAACCTTAATAGACTGGGCGGCGCATACTCAGCGTGACTCGCCAGGGGGCAGCACGCTACGCTTCCAGCGTATATAGCCGTCCGAGAATTACGAGGACGGACATACTTGTTAGGAGATGGTATACAATTCTTTTTAATTTCTAATCTGTAATCATGTTTATGTTACTGGTTTTATCATTGGCCATGTGCCTGCTACTGAAATAAATGGATTGTTCCCTGTCAATTTTGTCATTTCGCGCGAATTGAATAGAATACTATGCTACACAATACGTGAAAGCGTATATTGTGTTGTACGCCAAAACTCTGCTGAAGCGAAGCAAAATTGTCGTAATAAGTTTAAATAAATGCCACGGTTGCCGGTGAAAACTGTATCCATCTTTGTGGACTTTGCATCATCATCATCATCATCATCATCAAAATCTTTATTATAGGCCTATAGGCTGTTAAACCGCAACCAAGTACAATAATAGAATGAATAATATTACTGTAAGACTAGTACATATCTTTAAAAACCATTCTGTGTATGAAGTTTCGTCCGTCTGTGTTAGCTAAATGACATTAGCATTACATTTGCATGTTCCAATTGGTTCATGATCCGATTATTTCTGCGCTGTGCCCGCCGCAATATCCGATAAACTAAGCTAGCGGTCTCTCTAGTTGTGGAGGCATGTCACTTTAGGATGTAAATAAGTAAATTTGAGCGTTTGTAGTCAGCGGCAAACTCGCTAAATAGTCACAACGGCGTCGGACGATGGCACGCCACACTATCGTTAGCGGCAGATTATTGAAGGAACTGGTTTGCCTTCAGCTGACGTTTTATTGCGTGCAACAGATTCCGACGAAGTGCTGCGGGCAATCGGTTTCACGTTCTTGGACGCCGGCGAAGCTGCGCTGATTACTTTAACTGGACCAAATGCAATGTAAATTGAACGCAAATGTCCTGATGAACGTTCATTAGTTTTCGGCTAACAGGCCTGCGTTTCCAGGTTGTAACTCGGCAACATGTGGTCGTTTGTAGGCAAATTCTCACAGGTGGTGAGACAGTAACTGAGTATACACATGGGTAGCGTCTATTGCATGAGTAGTATAGTGATTCGTTGCCGGAACCCTGTACGGGTAAGCCCTACCCGGTTGGAAAATTGGTCAACCGGTCCCAAAACCGGGATATTACACTGGCCAGGTTTAGCGGTAAGCGTAATGTAACGGTCTGGTATCCGTCCGTGTGTCTGTCTTTCTAACCATAATAGAGCGCGCGGCGCATACTCAACGTGACTCACCAGGGGCAGAACGCACCGGGGCGAAGTCTTCTATACAATTGAGTGTTCCCAATGAAACTTTCCCGTTTTCTGCCGCAAACGTTTTAGCTGTTGTTTGTTATAATATTTTACAACACCGCTTTGCGGCTTTGCCATTTTATACGCATCAGCAGTAAACATGAAAATGCCAAACAGGAAATGAAAAAAATGAAAATCTGAGGTTACTACCAAACACCCGAAAACTAAATGCACTACCCATCAGGCATATGTAACGAGATCGTAAATGTTTTGTAAGCTATAAGTAAATTTTGACAATGCACGTGGCGACAACACGTAATTTCCGTTTTCGTTCTAATTAAAGTCAACTGGAATTAATAATTTTACTTACAGTTTCAATTACCGTTAATGAATATATCACTGAGTTGGGAAATTTTTCTCGAGTGTATTATGCGGGGAAAACCAGAATGACGGGGTTGCCAGAAGCTAAATGAAACTATAAACAGCCCCCCCCCCCATTCGCCGTCGCACCTACCACTTTAATAACATTTCAGCTCACCGTGAATATTCAGCCAGCTGTTATGTACAGTTTCCGCGGTGTCGTAGCTGGCTTTGTGTCAACTTAACTGTGCTTTGCACTCATTCGACTGAATTTTCTTTACCAAGCGACCGTAAACTTCAACCTATTTCCTTGGCCTGCGAACTTTTCCTAGCATCAAGACGAACCAACAAATGTCGAGGTCAAGGGCCATTGCATTCGAAAGTTTTTCTTTGGACACACAGAAACACACACAACCAACCTGGTGCTTTGTCTGGATCACTAAAGTTTTCGGTAAACAGTTCAAGGTTACGTTAATTCATTTTGACACGGCCACGAATGTGGCTGAGAGAAACACAGGCTGAATTTGGACATCATAAATCGCGCTTGCATATAGTGCGCCGTGCGGTAAAAATGCCACTCAGGCGGGTTCGCGTCCGTGTTTCGTTTAATGCTCTAGTTGACACATCGACCGCGAAAACGTGGTCAGTTCATCATACTTAACGCTGCCGTACGTGCGCATTGTCTCTATTTTCTGTGGGAGATGGACGCAAACTAACTATCCGGAACAAACAAGACATCAAATTGATGTTGTATAATCATCTCCATTCACCAAATACACAGTAGAAACATGCCATCAAAAAATAAGAATGCATATTATAACAACAACCAAAAATATCTGCGCTCTTAGACTGGTTTCCATGCTTATATCGTCGTACGGAAAGGCAGTCGTAGACAATCCTCCTAGTAAATACCGGCGTATATCCCTGCAGGCATACTACGTGCAAGGTCATTATTTTGACCTGACGCGCCCTGATTTAGCGACGCCAATGGCTGGAGGAGACTTTTCAGTGATTCCGAAGATTGTCGCAGTATGTTTTCCGACATTCAGCCTTTTCTGGCTTTCTCTGACAAGGTTTCCCGCTGCAATGGTGTTAATCATTAATTTGGTGCCGTTTCCGCGTGGTCGGTTGTTTATTTCTCCGTCGCAGAAACCATAATATGCGATAGCGTTATAATCGCATATATATGGTTGTGGTTTCTGAAGGCACACTTGACATTATGACGAGGGTCTGTTTCATTCAGCATCCTCGTAAGAACAGATTGAAGCAATCAACAGCATCTCCGGCAGAACGGAGAATAATATTATGCGATGCTAATTGGCCAGACGCTAGGCGGAGCTTACGACGAATTCGGAGCTTATTCGGTAGGTCTACAGGGTCACGTCATTTGTTACAGTGGGCGGTATGTTTGCATCATAAGCAGTGCGGCGTAGATTATTCGTGCTAAAGGCAGATAATGTAAAAATGCTGTTCTCCTGTGTGAGAAAATTAAATCATAATGAAATAAGCTTACTGTTTTCAACAAATACGCTCGATCTCTGATAAAAATGCCGCATCTCTATCAGCGATCAAGCGTGTCCGTTGAGAACAGTAGGCTTATTTATGCCAGCTGGGTTCTATGCTTCCCAAATTAACGTCTTTTCATCGCTTACCTTACGAAGGTGATAGGCGCGATCGCTCTACAGGGTGGCTCAAAATAAAATATCCCACCAGACAATATGCAATATCTCCGCAACCAGTGGCCTGATTTTAAAAATTCTTGAAGCTGCTTAATCCCGACACTTGTCTGAATCTAACTGTTTATCCACTGAACCTTATTTATGCAACCACACTACCGTGTAAATACTACTATTAAAATCAGACCACTGGTTGTGGAGATATTGCATATTGTCTGGTGGGATATTTTATTTTGAGCCACCCTGTGGGTGTACATGTTTAATACTCAGTTACGTAATTTGTGTTCTTCCCCAACCGCGACCGACCAATGGTTCTGAGGGGTGCGATCGAAGCAGTGTCCAGGCCAAAATTGTTTTATTTTTACGAAAATGTGGATTGAGCACAGCACGTCGCGTACTAACGATTGACCAAATATGTCATCCGAAACTTATTACGAAGTAAATTTTAAGTGATAATTTCGATAGCTCAACTAAGGTAGTCCCCATAACGAAACTAAAATGACTTATGACGACAACATAAGTGACTCAATTTGCTGCCGTTGCACATGTACCGTTGTCTACGTGTATGTTAAACAACTGTCTGGAGTGGTATAAGTGAGTGTTAACGAACTTAGACCACGACAGGCTTTGTTTTAACAGACTTATTCGACCGTCGCACGAGTCACCAGTAGTGCATTTTGTTTGTCGCAGCTTCAGCCTATTGCAAGTGCAAGGCTGCAAGACTGCCAGTGGAAGCAGGTTGTTCGTAGCTGACAGAAGTCATAGTTATGTGTGCTACTGCTTGTTATGATATCGGTTATAAAGTATCTGATATATGTGATGATGAAAGTGATACAGCTCACTGCAGCTGTTACTTATTTCACTGTCGTAGTCGTAGCGTCTATGTCTACAACGGATGTCTGGCGTGGTATGACGTATTGTTAAACCCACGTATCACGCAAGCGTAGAATGGTTGATTGCTGACGTCACAGATGTTAGCACTTTGCACCAGTTGTCTGTAATTCACGCTTGAGTGATCGTGCGGTTAACACTACGTTATACCACGCCAGGCATCCATTGGAGAGATAGGCACTACGAGTGCGACGGTGGAATAATGCGATATGACCCATTGGCTCTTCGGTCTTCGTGCGGCATGTTGCGTCATAGTGCGGCGTACTGCGGCATTGTAGCATGCCATGGCACAAGTAGTTTCACATGCAGCGCAACCAACCGAAATGTGGCTAAAATAAGAACGATTGTAATGCATCTTTTGCATTATGATAACGCATATAGAAATTGTCAGTAAGTAAGTAAGTAATAAATTTGATTAAGCGCCATAATAATTCTGTAGAATAAATCAGAGGCGCTGGACAAGTCGCTAGAAGCTATTAAATACATACATACATACATACAAACAAATTTATATAACGCCAAAATCGTGGAAACGAATCAGAGGCGCTGGCGCTGATGTCATTCATTGTAAGGATGGGTTTTAAGATGTTTTCGAAAAGTGTTTAAGGTATGAGACGAACGAAGAGTAGAAGGGAGAGAATTCCAGACTGTTGGAGCTGCAATATGAAACGAGCGTGAACCGAAATGAAGATCAGTGCGACGGACGTACAAGTTAGCGGAGGAGGATGATTGCAAGGTGCGAGAAGGAAAGTAAAGACGTTTTCGGATTGTTGAGTAAAATAGTCATTATACGACGCACGGTTTTCGGATCGTTGATCGTGATCGTCCGCTATAGCCCTGTGCTACTCCGGGCGAAAAAATATTGGATGGATAGACGGATGCTAGACGAGGCTGGAAGGGCTGCAACTATAGGTCATTACGTAGAAGATATACGCAAATTTATAGTCTAGTCAGCAATGACCAGCGAAGATGAAAGGCGGTTTTTATGCACGTCACGCGCACTGTAAAAGCCTGTAACTGTAAGGACGTCTGAGAGAGTAACGTGTAATTGAGATAGATCCTTCGTTATTCGCCAAGCTTCGTACGTCCATGTAACTCTATGACACATTCAAGTGCACTCTTGACCGACAGACGGCCGAGCATAGGAATAATTACACTAAATATGTATAGGCCTAATAATAAAGTAGACGTGCTGCATGTCCGATTAACTGAGTTGCATGCGGCACACCAAAACCTGCCTTGTTACTTGTTTAGGCTACCTACTAATAACTATGGACTCCTCTATTTTCCATTGTTTTAACATTACGGGGTGGCGCAAATACGCCCACCAGCGGACAAAATTTTCTACAGTAGTAAAGCTACCATGCATATCTATTCACATACCAAATTTCAGGTTGGATTTACAAAATTTCAATTTTTCAATGGTAAGAACGGTTAAGAGGGTTGAACTGCATCACTTTGTCAAATTTTGTCGAGATCGCTTCAGCCGTGGCCGAGGTATCTTTCGGGGTAATATAAGATGTATTCTTATCTTACACCATGCTTATACCACTCCAGACAGTGGTTTAACATACACTTATCGCCCAACTCCAAATTCCTGACGCTTTGTACCTGTGCAGTTGGCTTGTTGACATTTTGGCGGCGATATTATGCACCGCATGACATTCGGATGCACTAGATCCAGTATGCATTCAACAACAGCCATCAGCAGTAGGTCTATCATTCAGGCCTCTGCGATGAGGACTGCCTCATATGCGTTGCTAATGCAGCAGATCTACGCACAGTTTATGCCGGCAACCTAATCCTCAAATGCGCGGACGGTACATCGTAGCTGATTATTCCTGCAAGAATATCCGGTCAAGAGACAAAACGCTGAACAGTGAGTATGGGCCTACGATACGATACGATACGGTAGGTTAACGTGCGCTCAAAAGCTGACGAGATGGCCAGCTTAATTTAGCGTACGGCACAGAAACTAAACAATAAAGAAAAATAAAACAATAACCGAGTAGCTCAGAAGAAACGGTACAGACAATAGTCCGTGAAAGCAGTCCGGGAGGAATAAGTGAAACTACGGAGGTAGGATTTGTGAAACAGGTATTAAGCCAGGAGTGAAAGAACGAGGGAGTTATGGATGAGCAGAGTGGTGAATCAGAAGAGGAAGAAGTTATTCAGCGATTCCGAAGCCTCCACGTACTGGCGCTATAGAAATGTGCTTATGACTATGATGGGTGAAGGAATAGGTGAGTCGGAAATGAAGGAACTGAGTACCAGAATGAATAATCTGAAGCTAAACCACGCCAAGACGCAGAAAGTCATTATTACCGTCAACAAAAACTTAGACTAGCCATCCTTGTCGTTATCAGCTATCGAGCGTGTGACTAGTCCGAAAATTTCCGTAGTAACAGTCAGTAGCAAGCGGTCAGTCAGCGAGAACGTTCGACATGTTGTCAGCAGGTGCGCGCAGTCGCTCCACGCCATCAGGGTTTTGAGAAATCGCGGGTCGGACGACAACGCTCTACGTGCAACTTGTCTGCAAGTCGGTCATACTCGTCACGTTGACGTAGGCCTATATTGCCAGTGCCTAGTGGGAATACACCACTTCCGAACTGCCAGCACAAACAATGAAGGTTTCATGGCAACTTGTCGGCCGTTTCACGCCACAAAATTGGTTGCTATGGCAACATCCCTTGACCGAAGTTCACCAAATTTGTAGCCGTAGAAAATTTTTCATCGGCGGTGTTAATGCAACAATCCGCGTAGAGATCCGTCCACCCGTTGTCGAATAACTGGGGCGAAGAAAAGAAAATCGTAGCCGATCGTCGGTAAACATAAGCCCGCTGACGGAATCGCAATGATAACAGTGATAGTAGTAGTAGTAGGTAAGGTCGTAATGGCCGACACGTTATGAGGAAATGACCTCATTCGCCGGTCAGTTAGTTGACCGTGTCTTGCCGTGCGAGAATTTAGGCAGCATCGTAGACAGGGTGGACCAAAATCACCGGTCCACTGCGTTTCACAGCATGCGCTCATCTTTTAAACTACTCATCCAATTTTATATTCATCTTTATTCACCATAAATGGTAGCACAACAAGAACAAAAAGAAAGCGACAGCTTAACTATATCACGAATATATAACAACAACCGTAATGTATATCGACAATGACTGAAGGCTGAGAGACAAGAGTATCATACAAGAATATTCATAAATGGCTAATCATCGGACAAAATTCATTTGAATGATTCCTATATTTTACATCGAATTTTCTGTCATGAAGTACACTAGGTAATTCGAAACAAAAGTACGATTCTTGACATGCTTAATACCGTTTCGTTCTAAACACGTCTATTTTACGCCTATTTTATTAGTTGTTGTAACTTGTAACACGAAATGGCATCACCTGGTGAAAGTCAATACCCCCTTTTTCTCTTAGAATAAATAGCCAAACAGCTTGGTGACTTTTCTCCCCGTTGCCTTCACTGACGTTAACGTTATAATGATTCCACTCGTTGTAGCCTAATTAGATCGAGAAGCCTAAAAGTATTTTTATTTGAGATGTTTTTATTGGAAATTATTGAAATAAAAAAGACGATCGCGCGCTTGCTTCGTACATTTGTGCATAAGACGTTCAGCAGAACCAGTGCGGTACAGTTGCTGAAGAAAATCATCAACAGGGATGAAGGTCAGGGGCGGTTTGTCATCCGTGGATTTGCTAAGTAGCTGCGACCAATCTGCCCACCGAATTTAAAGTCTCTATCTCCACACATTACGAAAATATGAAAGGCAATAAAAAACGTGAAAAATTCTGACTGTTTCGGGTAGTTAGGGGTCACCCAAGGTCAGTGGAAATAGCGCTATTCGACAGAGCGCATAGGAGTTCTTATTATATAACTTTATTTCACCGTCAAAAAAACGGTAGCCAAGAAACGAAACAAAAAATATGTACAGTACAGTCAGAATAAGTTCAACATTTAGCAAATATCAGACAGCGTAGGTAGTTGTCCTATTAGCCGTCCATAGTAACTATGTCCCTATCTTGCACCGTTTCGGAGATAGAGCGTGATATTGGTCGAAAATCGCCGATTTTAACACGAGCACGATTTATGCGTCTATTTAAACCAGCGGTTTAAATTAAACATTAACATCTATATTGTAAAAATACTATACGAACCTGAGAACTATCTTTTTAGCTCACCGATTTCTATCGCCAAAAGAGAATGATTTCTGGAATTAGTCCCAACGGACACATCGTTCGATAGCGAAATAGACGGCTGCAGGACTATGCTGCCGACACTAAGATTTGGCAGCGGTCGATAGGGTTTAACTTAAGTTTCCCTGAAGACAACGTTAATGTTCCTTTGCCATCAAGCCTATACTGACTTGAGACTCGGCATTTAAAGCCTACGTAATGCGCAATGCTGACGGCGTTACTCGTAGCAGTGATGAAAATCTGTACGCCGCAAAAAGAATTCATGCAGCAGTAGAACTGAAGAGATGTTCCAAGTGTATATAATAATAATAATAATAATAATAATAATAATGTTCGTTTATTGGACTGACGACATAACGCGCAATCTACAGTAACATCCGCCATGCAGGGCGGGACTAGGCTATATACAGAAGGGTTAAGCTCGGCTAAATTGCTGCCACACACGGCGCACAGCGATTGATAACCGCACCGCGGCTTAACCTCGTCAACACTCACCAGATGGCGCAAACAGCACACATCCGATAAAGTTGCTCACTACTCAATTTATCGACCCCGTAAGGATGAAAGGCTCAGTTGGCCTAGTTGACTGACCTGTAGCGGACGGCTTACGCACATAAGTGGTCACCGGCCGCGTCTGCTATAGGT
>Ga0209780_1003545_pt1 | contig 11704 bp, 12 predicted proteins | sample WorMetexBAHAMAS2_FD_187384 | JGI IMG/M metagenome (GOLD analysis project Ga0209780, IMG submission 187384) | Marine gutless worms symbiont microbial communities from Max Planck institute for Marine Microbiology, Germany - Inanidrilus exumae... | ecosystem: Host-associated > Annelida > Digestive... | reverse complement strand
GGGTAGAAGGCTGAGTCGACCTGGGTGGTTGGTTACATACCGAAATAAAGTGCCGCCTCCAGGAGTCGAACCCGGACACGGTCACCCATCCCAGTACTAACCATGCTCAACGTAGGTTAACCCCGTTGTTCGAGACCAATGACTACGCCACGCCGCCACCCTACTGTGTACTGTGTATTATCCACAAGCGAGTGGTTACAGTTATTTGTTAGGATTAGTTGTGCAACATTAATATAGAGCTTTGAACTAGATGCCTGTTAAGGGTGAATGGGATTTTAGTTTCTGCAAGGGGGTGGTATACAAGTGATCTTAAGGTGTACATCCACTTCGGTCCATGGTCACTTTGGTCCTAGGTAGTGATGGCACGATATGGCGTGAATTTCCACATTGCGTGCACTGTTTGTGCACCAGTTCCACAAGTCAGCTCTCATCTGTCATTGTTCTTGAATTTCTTGAATATGTTGATGTCATGAGTTGTAAAAACAAATCTGTTAAAATCACGATGTTTACACAATAGCTGGCAGGTGATATCATCTTTAGACTATTTGCTGATTTGTGTATTTTGAATGAGGAAGTTATTGTTGTTACAGGGAAAGTTGGATTCGTATAAAGAGAAGGTAGTCGGTGGCGGAGAACTGAACAGAGATCAGAAGGTCATTTTGGTGTATATGTTTAGGCACTCGTTAACGTTATGTGATTATTGTTTGTGAGTTTTTCTGCTGCAGTATTAATTATTTATGTATTTGTTCCAGAAAATTGATACGTGCTATACAGATCAGAACTTATTCTGCCTCAGCCAAACTTTCTGATATTTAGTTCATAGGTCCTTTTATTGTACTGGCGTCTGAGAGCCAGCATAAAGGGACCGGTGATGGAGGTAGAAAAGATCAGCAGGATTCTCATAGATCGTTGAAAGTCACGAAATTTTCATCTCATTTTTAAGGTACGGAAAGTTCTCAAAAGAGGTCATGTCCTTGAAAGTCCTTGCATTTCATCTGTGAAGTCCTTGAACAATCAGCTGTTCACTACTGCCACACACCAGCAACACTGTTGTTTGTACTGTATGTGAGAGTGCCAGTAATAAATGTCTTGCATACTTAGATAAACAAAAAGTAGAAACAAAGCAAAGCTGTTACTGCACGGAAAAGCTAAGCAAAGCAGTTGAGGGTGAACACTTTGAAAGAAAAAAGCTGGAGATTGACAAGGAATTACTGTTAGCTGCTGCAGATGACTATTGTGAAAAGGCTGAACATAGTCGTAAGGCAACATTAACAGCAAAGTCAAATTTGATGAGAAAGACAGCAAAGGAGAAGGACGTTGAGTTTAGCGCTGTAGATCAGCAAATTGGTGATAAGTTGACAGACCAGAAAAGTACTCAGTTATTACCATAAATGTCTGTTAACATGTTTGCTGGCAAAGTTTAACATGGGCAGGGTATTTTTATTAGTACATTTACTAAACTTCATTTATTTCATTTACTAAACTTGCTTTCTGTTATCTGTGTTAATTTTAGCAGCACCAGAAAGTGGATCTGCGGTTGCTTTACTTCTTTATCAGCAATCATTAAAAAATGTTTTTTTTAAACTGCCCGACGTTGTATAAATGGTTCCTTGAAACACTGAAAAATGGTCAAGTAAAAGTCTTTGAATTTTTCTCACCATCTTGTGGGAATACTGGATGAGGCAAAGCGAGTGCTTTGTGTTTCCTTCAGTGCAATGCATTGACACTGATGATTGACTGAGAGGAACGTCATGCGACCTGTAAAAAACCAAACTGCAGTCGACTAATTGAAGTGTTATTACTACTAACAGGCTTGCGTGTTGTTAAGAAGCAGAGTCATAGATGACATCCTGGATTAGTGTCGCTTGTGTGTGAATTAACTCGGCTGCCGATTTTCAGGAAGCAATTGCCAAGTACGAAGTTGTCACTCAGAATCTTGAATTTGCTCGAGATCTTCAGAAGCAGTTCCAAGTGATCGGAAACGATGTATGCCTGTCACATTTTAACGATTTTCATTAGATGCAATTTGGTGCCGTTGAATTTGATGTTAGAAATGTCTAGCTGAGCCTGTTTTTTGCTTTCTTTTACGTTTTTATTACATTGTGAATAAATATAACGATGTTTGTGTGGTCGTCAGTTTGGTCGATGACTTTGCAGATGATTTTCACCACAAATGCTCCTTGACTGCCCATGTGGCTCAGTGGTCTAAGCACTTGGGTGCCATGTGCAGTAGAGTGTTTCACGCTCAGTGGTTGGGGTCCAAACCGCATCCACCTACCAAAGAATAAAGTAAAATAAAATTCCTATGCACGTCATGAACAGGGGGATAATCCCGGGCAGGAAAAAGAAGGTTCAACGATGTCCTCTATAAACTACGACCATTGCAGACAGTGTTAAGTCTGCCTGCTGCACCGGCGTGAGCCGAAGTAAATAGACTTGGCTGGCTGCTGGCTGTCGTAACACACAGCACCAGTCACAGCTAAGCCAGACAGTAGGCCACGTCTAGAGGGGGCGCACTATAGAAATACCCGACAAGCTGCTCACTCCTACTTAACCCGCGTTCGCACGTCACACACGCACACCTACCAAGTCCCCTCCTCTCCCTGGGCAAGCGCACTGGACTGCTAGATGGTCTCAGCACTGAGGTCCAGAGTAGGCTGGGCCCCTGCCTGAAATAACGAACGAACGACTTGTTGTTTAACTGTATTGATCTGTATTTACCATGTGATGCTCTGCAAGCACAGTATGTGCGATGGCCATATGTCTGTCTGTGTGTCTGTCACAAGTTGGAGTTCTGTCAAAAAGGCTAAACATGTCACCATGCAAACAGTGGCCCACAGACTAGTTTACTGATACCGGAGATCTTACTGAAATATCAACAGAGTTACCTCTAACCTCTTTCATCCACTCGTGCATGAGTTGACAGCATTTCAACTGACGTAGAGCATTGCATGGTCCTTCTATGGTAGCTGAGCTGCTTGTAGATATAGATCAGATGAGTTATCATGGCATGGGTAATTTACTGCTGTGTATGTGAATGTAATTGTGTGCTTCAGGCGGAGAAGATTCTTAGGAAGCAGACAAAGAGAGATAAGACAGAGAAGCAACAGGGCGAGCTGCTACGGCTGCAGGAGTTACTACGTCTGCAGACGCTCTTAGACAGTTTAGGAGATGACACCATTCGACATATGCTTCAGAGTGGCCATGCCGGCCTGGTTGGTACTATTGCTACTGTGTATCATGTCGACAGACAAGGTTCCTAGAGTATTTTTTGTGAAGATGAGACTGAGCCATTTGACACGGGTGTCTGTAAAAGAAAAAAGAGAGAAGACATATCTTAACCTTTGCAGTTGCTTGCATTTGAGGACTGAGATGTTCATAGTGGTTAGCTGTCACTTCTGTGGCATTACTGCATGCTCTTTGTGATGCTATCAACGATATATGTGCACGACAGTGCATGTTGCAACCTTAGCTTTCACTGACATAACTGTGCTGTATTTTTGCATGTGCTTAGAATTAGCAACACAGCTGTTTGAAGACAGATTTCGAACGAGATTGTGGATTTATTCGGAACTTTGGCTTTTACGTGCGAGATTGTTGATTGTTGACGTAGGTTGTCAGCGAGGAGTCGTTGTCACACCTGGATGAGTTCTATCAGCTGATTGCTCCATCTCGTGAGGAAGGCAAGGACAGGTACTCACCACGATGTTCGTCCTTGTGTGGCGTGTTGGTAATGTCAGAAGTTACTATGTAGATCTCATAAGTCAGTGTTGTGCTATACTGTGGTGATCTGACAGTTGGCCGCAGGGATACGTCCAGTCTTGTAGACAGGTATATGATGGATATCTTTGTTATAGTTTACAGGTTCATAGGCTGATATGCTGATAGATTTTTTTCCCATTTAGATCACGGTCTAAACAACATTTGTCATTATGTGTGCATTGCAGTTTTGTGCTGAAGCTGACTGCCGCAGCGGAGCATCTTCAGTTGTACCTCGACCGTGCTGACCGTCCAGTTGCCAGCACCACGTACTCAGCTTTACATGATCTCATTGAGAACATCGATGCTAGTCAATGCCTCGACGCTGCTGTGCTGCCACCTGTCCACTCTGAAACGAACCAGCAACCTGTATCCTCAGAACCAGACGAGTGTCAGTTTATTTCTAGTAGAGCAGTGGTTACTTGATTCCTTATTGGTTTAACAAGATTTTATAGTCAGTTGGAAAATTTAGTCAGCTGGTGTTTTGTCAGTATGCACTGACACAAAACGTCCAATTTGCACGCAGTGTGACTAGAAGAAAGGAATTAGATGGAAGAGACACACAAGGATGACAGGCATGGATGATGGTGTTAGAGAGGATATCAAGGTTTTGATGTTTGCAAGAGGATGCACATCTTTTGAAGAAGCAGATTGATTGTTTGAGTTAAGGTTGTACGTCCACCTGACACAAAAACGGGTGATATCGGAGACGTTCTTCCCAGCCAATTTCTCGACTTTCACTGAAAAACTGAAACTAACACAACAAAAGCAAACACGCATCCGTATTGTAACGTAAAATGAACAAAAAATTAAAGCCAAGTTTACCATGGTAATGTCCTCTGGCCTCGAAACGGAGCGGGTCTATTCTGGTAGAAGTAGACAGATAAGTCAGGAAGTAAACGATTAAGGAAGTAAATAAGTAAGATAGAAAGCATCACAAGGAAGTGAGGAAGTAAACGCAAACAAACAAGTTATATATAGTGTCGAAATTAACACATGAATCACGGTGCATTCTTTAGTTATGTTGTAGGAAGATGTAATAAAATAAACACAGCTGTGGTAATTATGTCTCTGTGTAATGACCTGTAAGTGAAAATATGCATAAACCTTCCTAATTCTATATTGTGCAGTTATATTGTTGTTATATAATCACTGTTCTCCTGCATTAGATTTCTGCTGGTATGATTTTAGCAGCGGAAGATGGTGCAGTAGATCTGGCGACATTAACAATGACAGCATCGCGGAATATGTCACCAGCTGGTGTTAACGCAGTGAGTGCTGGACAGTCTTCAGTTGTGGCAGCTGACGTTGCTGTGGAACCAGTAGCTGCAGTATTGCCACCACGCTCTGCCACGACGGCATCTCCAGGCTCTGTTCCGGACTCACCTGGTGTGTCATATCATCCAGGTATTACACTTGACAGCCAGTGGTCGTCAGCTCAGAATGACAGAGCCGCCGCCGCTGCTGCCGCTGCCGCAACAGCTGCTGTCTACAACAATAGTTACTTTGGAGCTCACCAGGCGGCGCCAGTGTTTAGTCAACGGCCGCAGCGCCCACTGCATGACATCGTGTCATCGATGCAGGGTAGTTTTCATTTCCTGCAGGAGTCTCAGATCGAACTGGAAAGTACGTATTTCGCTGATGCTGTAGGTGGTTTTGTGTTTTATACATTTTAGTCATTTTCACGTATAAATTTTTGGATGGGCTGCTTGTACGGAGTGTACAGCCCAGGGGAAAGAGTTTGAGTTGATTCTAATGGTAGAAATGGAAACTAGACATCCCATAGGGGGATCATTTAGTAGTGAATTTTTGGAATCTGTAATCATGCGGAGTTATGACGACCTGAAGTCGCAAGACCTGGAAATTTTGTGAGCAATTTTTGCGTTTTATTTGTAAAAATGACCCGTTATGGTAAATTTCCAAAATTCTGTTCCGAAAGTGTTTACATGGCGACACCAAATGGCGTTCTTGTGTTCAAATGTCATAACATTTGTCCAACGGGAAATGGGCAAAATCGTGCGTTACTTACCTCACCAGAAACAAAAAAAAAACAAAATTTCGGCTCACTCTCAAACTGTGGCTACTGCACAGATTGCTTCCAAAGTCTACCAGGGCCAGCCCCCAACATTTGGCTCAAAATGTTCCAAATTTCATCCAAATCGGTTCACTTTTGGTGGAGTTATAGCCGAATGCGTCAACACCGTTTTTTGTCCCATAGAGTATTTCCATGGTTCGCCCGAAGCTAAGCATCGCTTCGGGCGAATAATTATAGTTATCATTAGCTTTTCACTGTCAGAGAGCCACCAGTCGATGGCATGGCATCGCATGTTGTTGTAATATTTATGTCAGCTAGTTTGAAGCTGGTAAACTGCATCAAACGATGTTGAACAATTATTAGGTTGACTCCTCTGAGTTGACCTAATAAAGTGTCTCAAATGTCCGTCCGTCTGTCCACAAAAAGTTTATTCGATTTCAATGAAATTTGGTATGTAGGTAGAGGTCGACGAGTGATGCATGACAGTATGCAGTATGACCCAATGCAAGGTCAGGGTTAAGGTCATGACTCATGAGCCCTTGAAAGTCGGAAAATTGGCCATTTTCAAAGGCTAACTTTTGCCCCCATTTATAATGGGGGCTGGCAAATGACCACGGATTCTTAAATACCTAAAGCTTATCAGGGCCGGATTTTTGATTTTTGTTCTACTTTTTGTGTCACGTGACTTTGAAGTCGGCAGTAAGTAGGAGTCGACCATCAGTCCCGTATTGGGCTAATTTATTGTTATTGCAGTCAGAATGCAATCATAAGTTGCTGCAGATAAATCCTTGACATATAAATGCTATAAATGATGGGTTTTGGCATTAGTATTGTGTTGATGCATTCCAAGATAGTGTAGGAACATAACTAGTTGCGAGATGAGAAGTTATGTATGTGTTTACTAACATGCGGGTGTCACGATACTGCATGCAGAATTGCATTGTAACAGACTCAACTGTGGAAGATGTTGATGATTACACAAAGTGGATTATGGCTATTGCTGCACAGATTATATTGTGGTGTTAACACACCTCCGATTCACAACTCTATGCTCGACATAAGTGTATGTATCTATGTACGTTGTGACAGATCAGTCGATGCTGGCAGCGTCTGCAAGACCTCCCAGCAACCCTGGCTATGTGTATGGCTCCGTCACCCCTCCAGTCACCCAGTATCCCATCGGTCAGAACGAATCACCGGTGGTGGATCATACCCAGTCTCCGCATCACTTTGGTGCTGGACCTGGCTATCATCAACCAACGACTGTGTTCTATGGCGCGCAGCGGGCGTCGCCGGCATTCGGCTTCGCTGACCAGCATCCGGGAACCGCATTCCTCGTGTCTTCAAGTAACCAGCCGGAGGAGTCATGCCCTGCGCCGATTCCACTGCCGAGTGAGGTTGCACGTGGCCAGTCACTGACGATGGCCGGCTTTGAGACTCAAGAACTAGCCACTGTGGCGTTGGTTAGTAACACGGCCGTCAATTGTGACATATCACTGATACTGCAGAACAAGTCAAGTGCTTAACAATAACTGTGACACAATGATGCACTGTGTTCCTAATATTTGATGTTTAAAATAAAAATAGTAGCACGACCGCAGAATCTGGCCACACAAGAAGGTCGTTGGAAATGATACGAGTAAATGTGGTGTCTGTGATTTGCTGTTAGTTGTTTGTAGTAACGCTGTCTCTGTTTAGATGTAGCTGCAGCTTTGTGCAAAATTGCAACTCTGTTATACTCTCTTTCATTTTAGTGTCGTGGATGAGTTGGACTCCCTGAAGATATCCATTCCATATTTTAAAAACAGGAATCATTGGGCAATAATCCGTGAAAATCACATGATTTTTGGCCACTTAAATTAACAATATGACTGCAGGACTGACAAAAGCAAATACAGTGTTGCACTTGGCTTAACTGTTCTGTGCTTAAAAAGCTGCTTGATGTATAACAGTCGAGCAGTGCTCTGTATAAATAACAGGATTGACCTTTCACCCAACAAACAGTGACCTAGCACTGAGGGAATTTAAAGCCAGTAAAAATCACTTGTGGGCCTCATACTTTCCATTTCCTACTCACCTATTCCTTCACCGATCACTTCTTCCTCTTCTGATTCACCACTGTGTTCATCTATAACTACATCTCTCTTTCACTTCCGGCTTAAAACCTACCTCTTTCACAAATCTTACCCCCCGTAGTTTTCACTACTTCCTCCCGGACTGCCTCCACGAATCGTTGCCTGGATCGTTGCTTCTGAGCTACTCGGTTTTTGATTTTATTTTTTCCTTATGTTTTCGTGTCTGGGCCGTGCGCTAGATTAAGCTTTTGAGCTCACGTTAATCTCTATCGTATCGTATCGTTGGTCAACAGTTCCACAGCCCAGTTCATAAGAAATGAGGCATTTTTGCTGTCTTAATGCTGACTCTCTGATGCTATGAGTGATACATAGATGGAAAAACCAAAGTGTACTAATTTCATCTTCTTGCTGGTCAGAATTAACAGAAGAAATAGTGACATCATTTAATACATATTTGTAGAATGACACAATGAATCCGAACTCGAACGCCTACCGGTCAGTGTATGAGCCAACGTCAGTAGCCGGCGTCGCTGCTCCGTCCCAGGTGCCCCGTCGTACACTTGGTGTTGGTGATATGCAAACGTCCGTGTCATTACCACAACAGAATACATTTGACGGTCAGTGTGACTTTCTCCAGTATACATGAGCAGTCCAGTAGACTGGTGTGTGGATGGTGCTTCTGTACGTTCTCTTATTGCTTGCCGGTTTAACACCGTTGAAATGTGTGTACATTCTGCTCTTGCTGGTGTTCTTTGGCCTGACTCTGTAGCAGCGAGAGTTGATAACCTGGAATATCTGTACTTTGAAGGCAAATATAAGACTCACTCTGTGAATGAGAAGACTTCTAGCTGCACAGGCTGTTTGCTTTGGTAGCAGTCTAGGGAAGTTTGTGACATTTTTGGTGCCAGGATATCACAACATGCGTCTCATGGGCCGTGGTGTCTAACAATAACTACTCCCATTCTGTTGACAGGCAGGACGTCATACTGGGCTTGATGGTGTTTTATCTACTTATTTGTGTTATAGTATTGTACGGTAAATATTATTGCATGTTTGTTTGCTACGTTTACTTTCTTTAGAGCAAACTAAGTGATAACCTGACAACAAAGTGTCTGAACTTCTGTCATTCTGAAATGATCTGTTTTTGTGACCATTTGTCACATAAAACCTCCGTTCAGTCAGTAATGCTGTGTACGTGTGAGGAGTGTCATTCTGTAGTGTACAGTGTCTGCTCGGGGTTCGTACAGACCCTGGAAAGTCCTGGAATTTTATTGTTCAGAATTCCAGGCCCTGGAAAGTCCTGGAAAAAGGCATAGATCCTGGAAAGTCTTGGAATTATAAACCAGCGGTTCTGGAATTTTTACTTTTGGTTTGAGTAGTCGCTAAGCAGATGAGCAATTGCTTTTAATACATTGCCACCTCTTGAGTCAAACCAAGTATTAGAAATACCTTTACTGTTAAATACAATAATACAATCTCAGGTATAGCATTTCCACTTTTTTGCTGTAATGCAGATACACTGATAACTGATTTTGTATATGCACTTTTTTGACCTCATGCAACTCATGTTTGTGAATATAACGTGTCCTGGAAAGTCCTGAAAAAAAGGTCTTAGAGTCTTGGAAAACCCTGGAATTTGGTCTTTGCTAGTCCTGGAAAGTCCTGGAAAAAGCATTTTAATATCTGTATGAACCCTGTCTGCTGGAATCACAGAGCTCAAGTAAAGTGTGCAGTGGTAGCCCAGTCCTACCATTAGGAGTCAGTCGATGGATGAAGTCTGAATGATGTCCAGTGTGTGTGTGATTGAAGTCAGTCAAGTGCCTCGATGCTTTGACACCGTTTGTTGGGCATGTAGAAAGCCTGAACTGTTTGTAAACGTTCACTGAGTTGGATGAACTATGATAGTTACGTTCATTTTACACAACCAGATGCAAAATTTATACCTAATTGCAACGTTTCGTTTGCCAATGGCGAACTTAATCAGGCATGTGGTCACTTGACGTTGCTGATGAACACGTGACCAGGGCATAGGTCGTAGGTGGGTTGTAGGTTCCCCCATCAATGTTCATACAGTTGACCTCCTATTCACATATGCAAGGTGGTCAACTGCATGAACAGAGATGGGGGGCCTACAACCTACCTATGCCCATATTTTGATCACGTGTTTATCAGCAAAGTCACGCGAATGAAACGTTGCAATTAGGCACAAATTTTGCATCTGGTTGTGTAATATGAACGTAATTATGATAGAAAGTCTGCTGCAAAGCTGCTGGTCCATGTTGATTAGCTGCACAGCAGAAGGCGAGCTTAACAAATACCGTATGTTGTGAGAGAGAGTGATGGAAGTAGTACTGCAGAGGCGGGCGTGGGGGTCATGGAGACGGCACGGCAGTGATGTAGTGGGTGGTGACAAGGTTAGGTAACCATAGACCAGAGACCTTTTACTAGCAGCAGCTGTGCTGACCGTTGCCACGTGTTTGAAGCTTTGATGATGATGATGATGTTGATGTCCTGTGCAGGATCTGATGGCACGTATACATCTATTCATGGCGGCAGCAGTGCAGTCCAGACTAACAGCAGCAGTGGAGCTGGCGTGTACTCATCATTGCAGCAGCTGCAGGACGGTGTCAGTAACGTGGGTGGTCCAAGGCCGAGCCGCCCAGCTGACACCGGCATCTATAGACCTTCTCCATATGGACCTAGAGCACCTCCGCCCAAAACAGGTCAGCAATGCTGTTAATGTGGCTGCGCAGTGAATAAACATTTCGACTGCAGTTGATGTTAACGATTCATAAAATTAGTCTCAATTAATCTTGTTGTAAAGCGTATGTGGCAGGTCAGATATTTTTGTCCGCAAATAAAACACTGTTAGAACAACCAATTATGGAAATTGAGAGTGAAATTAGCAAATGTGTTGAGTAGGCCGGTGTGATGTCATTAAAAAAATTAAGCCTAAGACTCCCATATTGAAATATACACGCTGATGCTAAATTATGGATGAAGTGAGTTTGTTCTGGTTGCTGAGGTTGTGCAACAACATGATGCAGGCTGAAAGAGTCTGGGCATTAGTCATCCGTGGCAATGATTACGATGAATAAATCTAATCATTGTAAAAATAGCAATAGTTAGTGTGATTAATTCACCAACCTAACTGTTAACGTTTGAAGTCTAGCAAAGTAGCAATGAAGCTGATATGCATGTAACCTGGGTCCATCAATCCCTGTTGAGTTATTAGCGGGGTCACCTTTGCTTCAGTTGTTAAAAAAAGTATGATCTGATACAGCGTTGTCATATTGGTCAGCTTGAATTGCCCATTTTCCATGCTTGCCTCCATATGTATTTGGATTGGAACGTTCTCCGAAGGAATTTGTGATTTTTAGAAAGTTTGACAGCAAATTTAGAAGTGGGCAGTTAGACCAGGGTGCGTTGTGTTGTGTAGGTGGTCGCGGCGGTTCGTTGACGGGCCGAGGTGGAGTATCTGGCGTCCGAGGTATGGGCTCGGTGCGGACTGGCAGCAGTCGTGGCGGTGGATTTCCCCAGTCCAGCCAATCACACGTCGCTCAGCACACGAGTGCATAGCAGCTGTTGTGTCTAGTAAAACCGATTGGTGCCGTGTTGTTGGGTTTCAGCAGCGAGTACTTGTAGTCACAACACTGTAATGGTGATGCTACTGCTGACAGTCACCTGCAAAGACTTTCTGGCTGTCTGTTTTACCAAGACAGCCACCCATGATGCTGTCTGAATGACTACGTGGTGATTGGATTTGCTTAGTAAATCATGACGTTGACGTTAGTAAGGACAAAGTTGCTGCCCGAGCAGCTGGTCAGTCGTAGGA
>Ga0209780_1003544_pt1 | contig 11704 bp, 4 predicted proteins | sample WorMetexBAHAMAS2_FD_187384 | JGI IMG/M metagenome (GOLD analysis project Ga0209780, IMG submission 187384) | Marine gutless worms symbiont microbial communities from Max Planck institute for Marine Microbiology, Germany - Inanidrilus exumae... | ecosystem: Host-associated > Annelida > Digestive... | reverse complement strand
TGTCAGTATTCGTTGAGCTGTGGCAGTTAACTCTGACTGCACATCAGTGTTAGTCAATAATCACTGTGCTGACTGCAGAATATGATGTGCCTCCCTCAGTGTCACATTCATGTGTTGATCGGTAGCTGCACATTTGATTGGCATTTTGCCATCATTTTCTTGCAAGCTACCAAGACGGTCAAGCATTCCTTCTATGTTTTTTTTGATGTCGTTCATGTTTTCTTCGGAGGCGTTTCCTTGTGGACATTCTGGATTGCGGTTGGCGTCAGTTGGCATGCGTTGGGTTATTGGGGCGTTGGTGAAAATGACTTTCACTATACTGTATTCGGTCTTCCCTGTGGCACGGTTGAACATGATTCGATACGGCCATCCGAGGCAGAAGAGCGTTGCTAGCCAGAACCATACAGAGCTGATCCATCCCGGTTTGGTGCCACTGCCTGTGTATGCTGCCAGTCGCTTCTCAAAGCCAGGTACCGTGTTCGACACAGAGAAATTAACATAGACATCACGGTGGCGGTTCTCATGCTGGAATTGTCGGTACTTTTCTGCGAAATGCTCTGCAGTTGTCTGATCTCCAAACTGGATAGTCAGATCCATCTTAATTTTGGTGATTCCAGCCTTGCGGACGTCGGTGAGCGTGCTCTGTGAGGAGTCGAACCAGTGGGTAAAGAGGAATTGCTCAACAATGAATGCTGTGACGACCTTCTCCTGATAGGTCTCTATTCGTGACTGTGTGTTGCCATTGGCATCAGTGTAGTAGACAGTCCTTGTCCGGAGTTCGTAGTGGTAGCACTCAGCATTCATGCATACAGTGGGCTGTGTGTTTCTAATAGATTCAATGCGGTCAGTTGCTGACGTTAGCGACGACAGGTTCTTAATATACTGCCTCTCTCCGCTGCACCAGCTCTCTATCAAGTACACAATTGGTAGTACAATCACGCAGACGATAGCAATAATGGCAAGCACGCCGAACAGGGAGGAATACAGGCCGAGCTTTGCGCTGATTGCAATGATTAGGTACATCATCCACAGCCAGAATGATATATAATAGTACAATGAAGCAATCCGGAAGAGTTTGGCAGTTTTCTTTTCTTCACAGTTGTGCTGTCGACGTCTTGCCCGTAGTTGGTCGCTCTCTTCTTCCAGCTGTTGCCGGATTTGACGGAGCTCACTTATTGTGGCAGCATTTTCTGTTTCCAGTTCTTTCAACTGTTTCTTGTATTTTTCTGCAACAGCCTTGTTTTCCTTTTCGTCAGCTTTTGTGAGCACTTTGTTAGTTTTTATGTGATACCCGCAGCACGCAATTAGAATACAGTAGATGATGAATGGGGCAAAAATCTGGATAAGTATGACAACAACAATTACAATGGGGGTCAACCAGGCATTGACACTCTCGAAGAGATCAGTCCGATCGGTTCGCGTACGATACGTGTATCTAGGATAGCTGGTTGTTCTTCTCCAAGTCCACTCACTCCAGTGACGTCTGGTGGTTAGTGACTGGCATATGGCGTGGTTTGACCATGAAGGACGATAATAGCGATTCTCACACACCGAGTATCCGTACTCTGGCTGTGACCCTTTGGCACAGAACCACGCAGTTAGGCTCCCTTCATAGCTGTCCACTGTGTAGTAGAAGCCACCATAGTCTGCTGTCCAGTTGCCAAAGTGCCGACAAGACGGTACTCGAAGTTCACAGCGAGCGCTACGATACCCGCGAGGACAAGAACATTGGACTTTCTCGTAACCAACTGTGATGCATGTTCCGCCATTTTGACATTGGACGTCGCTGCAGGAAGTCGCCGTTGGATTTCCTGTAACAATTAATGATATAATATTATAAAACAAATGAAAAAAATTATGCTTTTAAGTCCAGATGGACATCATCTTGTCCATGCAAATGCAGGAACTATCGGCTCAAACGTGATTTGAGATTTTGTGTTTTGTGAACACATCAGCTGTATTGCAAATGACATTCCATTGCAAGTTCTTACTTAACAGTATATTTTCCTAGCAGACGTCAGCATTTTGTATGCATTCGCTTACTGTCTTCATTTACTGGATTAGTGTACTAACATTCGAGGTAAACACAGGTTCACATGTAAAGAGGCCGTTAGAACAGAGGTGGTGGTATGAGCATATGTGCACTGCTAAGGTGGCCAGAGGACTGTAAGTAGCTGCTTATGATAATGGCGGTGATAGTGGCAGCTTGATTTGATACATCATTCAATTACTATCGTACTCACGTGATCTTACATTAGCGGCTTTAATTTGCAAACTCGTAACACTATACAAATATGAGTATTATTAAGCTGCATCACATGCATTGAGTGCATAGATGTGGCCTCTTGCTACAGATGTTGCATGTAGCATATCTGTGTGTTGGGATCACTGGTGAGCTGTGCAGAAACAGCTGAACCAATTGTTGGCCAGTTTGCAGGGCTGACTCATATGGGTCCAAGGAACCATGTATTAGATGGGGGTCCAGATCCACCAATAGAAGGGGCCTACATGTGAGGTGACAAGGCAGTGATGCGGCCTTTTGCCAAATTGCTTTGGACACGTTATTATATCCACCAGCTTTCACGGAGTAAGTAGTGCAATAGATGTTATCTATCTGTTTCAGAAATACACTGATGGATTTCAATAGTACCGGTAGTTTGCATGTTTTCAGGCAGTAAAAAACTTATAAGTTTTGTGGTGAAAGTTTGAAGGTTAGGCTTATTGTTAGTGAATGAGGTAGTGTAGCTATGCACACTCATTGCAGTTATATTTGTCATTATAACGAGTCACTTTAGAGGTAGAACGTACCTGTGCATCGGAGCTTGAGGTTGTTGTGGCTGCGCCAGGCGTCATTATAGTATAGTTGCCATGCGCCTGTGATGAACTCAGGCCTCAGAGCTGTGTCACTGACTCTTGCAAACGACGACGTGGATGTGATGTAGCCATGTACCAGTCTCCAAGTTCCGTCGGCATGGTAGAGGTAAACCTCGACGGAAGAGCGGCCCAGAATCGCCTTGTAGATGGGTCTGTAGGCAGCGTACTGACCATAGACCTGTTCATAGCGGGTGATGTTAACTGTCTGGCTGTTACCAACGTGAAGTGTCATTTCCTCATTGAAGGTTAGCTGACCAGAGTCACATCGCTGGAAGCCAGGGTCTTCATCCATGCACCGTGGACGGATATAGTCTGCAGACCGGGACACATAGCTGCATCAGAACAAAACAGGATTTATTAAACGTGCAGCTAAAGCTTGAGTTGCCATTGGGCATATAGTTAAAAGAAATACTGTGAATAAAACACAAAATAGCCTAAGATAAAAGAAATATAACAAAGAGTCTCAGCTGTTGCGAGGAAATGCACGATGCTCTGTCTGCTGAAATCTGTCGAACTATTGCTATTGCATAACTGTGTGAAAAAATCCCATTTGAAAGGGCTTGCAATAGGTGAGTAACCTTGAAGTCATCGGAATTGGTGCTGTTCAATAGGCCATGCATCACTTCTTATTAGTGGTCTGTAGTAAGAAGACTATCTGGCACCGTTTCCCTAATATCACCACATTTACAGTGTATGTGACTGGCTGTGACCTTGAGAAGTCTTTCGTTCTTGAAAAGATAGAGGAAATTGCGCACTTTCCGAATTCTGATTTGTGTGTAAACATATCGTAGATAATACACGGTGTATTTCCAGATATATGTGATATAGAAAGGTTTCAAACATCAAAAGTGACATTCAAGATCACCAAAGGTCACTGGCCACATACTGTTTATGTTTCCTATCCTTGCATGATCTTAGGTTTAGCCATTTTAGTAGAACACCGATTGTATGGGTGGCGCACGGAAATGGCCACTATGGCCATGGCCATTCCACTTTTAGGAGCACTGTGGCCTCTAATGGTTTTGGCCAGTGCACTTTTTCGCACCATGCTGTTTAATGTTTAAGCTACAGTGGCAACAAAACCTAATCAATAACATTTGAGAACGAGCTTTTGAACGTCCCCGATAACTGGCGAGTGTGGGTATTAAAAGGAGTACTAAGATATATAGTTTGGCCCTACGACCCTCACGGCCCTGTGGCCATAACACTTTTCGAACTATGCCGCCGCCCTGGCCGACTTGTGACGGACGGACACACGATGACGGCAAGTACCGCGCTAGCATAGCGTCGCGCGGATAAAAATTGGTCACGTGACATCGACAGTGCTTTCTTTGACGTGTTTGTGTCATTCAGAGCATGGTCAACCAACCTAGGCCTATACCAAATAATGCAAATTTGAAAAGTAGTTTAGCTTATTCTAGAGATAAGACGACAACGCAAAATTTCAAACTAGATGGCTGTATTGTGTGGGGTGTCCACAATACAGTATTTGACTCAAAGCGGTCCGTTATCTGTGCACAAGCTGTTTAATTCCTGAATTCGACGATTCCGAATGTCATATGCCTGCAACTGAGTGATGTCAGCGTTATCTTCTGTGCTACTTATTTGTTACTAGTTTTCAATTCAGGTCTACTTTTCTTCCATGTTGATCAGCCAGGCGCACAGCGGCGTACTTGGTTTACCCAATATCGGACGTCGAATGTTGCCGAATATGTAGGTAGGTTTCTTGTACAGAGCGTACAGTCCAAGGAAATGATTTTGAATTGACTCTAATGGTAAAAATGGAAACTAGACATCCCGTAGAGGGGTCGTTGGTAGTGAATTTTCGGCGATCTGTAATCATTGCATAGTTAAATAGTTATGGCGGCCTGAAGTCGCAAGACGTAGAAATTTTGTGAGAAATTTTTGCGTTTTTTTTTTGGAAAAACGTTTACAAAATTTAGTTCCGAAAGTTTTCATCGTGACACCGATCGACGTTGTTGTGTTCAAATTTCGTGAAATTTGGCCGACGGGAAATCGGTGAAATCGTGCGTTATTTACCGACAAAATTTTTTTGGCCAGACTCAAACTGTTGCTACTGCGCGGATCGCGCCCAAAATCTGTCAGTAATGTACTCAAAACGGAGTGCTCCAGGTATTATCCAAATCGGTTCGCTTTCGGCGTAGTTTTAGCTGAACACGTGAACACCGTCAAATTGCCCCGTAAAGTAAATCCAATATTCGGCCGAAGTGTAGCTTCGAGCTGAATAAATATAAGCGATTTGTGGCGGTTAGGGTCATTCGTTATAGTAGACGGTGACGTCACCATTTGATGAGCGCATATGAATAATTGTGGAAACTCATGATCGCAGTTAAATAAACCTGCGAAGTTATGGTGAAAACCTGCAGTCAGACTAGACCCCAGTCGGGTTGTGTTCCGCGGACCAGCAATGTGTTGAGGCAGCTGACTGAAAGGACTGGACAGCTCTGCAATTTAGTGCCGTAGTTTGGGTTGATTGCATAAAGATATTTGTTGCGTATCTTCTGTGCGAAAACTAAAGTCTGCAGATCAGCTGAGATCACCAGCATGTGACAGACAGACAGATTGACAGACAGCACGTAGCAGTAAGGTGCTTGGCATAGCTGCACTATACTAAGTCTGAATAGCAACCTCTTGGTAGCTGGTTGATACACGCGCCACCCAGTGATAACTCCGTTGTATGGATATTGAACGTTGATCCTGGGCAGCCTTCCTCTGGTCTGTGCCAGCAACAGTCCACCGCCTAGCACCAGAGCCCTCCAAGTACTGTTGTAGAAGAAGTACCGGTTTGGAAGGATCTCATGTCGATAGGCAGGGAACCCACTAAAGGTGATGTTGATGAGGCTGTAGAGGCCGGAGAGTTCGGCGTACGGTAGACGCTGGGTGTTGTCGAGGCCTTGCATGAACAGTCTCTGACATGGTTGACTGGTGACGGTGTTGGCGACTGACATCATTGCGATCAACAGAATCCATGACGGCATCTTGTTGCCTCCAGTCGCTATAGAAGTCACAGCAGACAGACACCTGTTAGTCTCAACTGAAGCTGCTTAGCAGTTGTACAGCGTCCAGCATCCACGGGGTTAGAAATTCCAAACACGACTGATTTTGACCTACTGCCTGTTGGTAATGTAACACCATGCATGTACATTTTATAGGGCCGTGTGTTGCTTTGGTACACACAGTATTTATTTGTGCTAAAGACTGTTAATTTTTTATTACTAACAGTGGCATCAGTAACAGCAAGTGATACCGCTGTGATAAAATGTAAGGCCCTTTCATGGCATTTAAGCGAACATTTTTAGTCAATGGGTTAAAGGTACTACTTGAAAGCAGCAGTATTCACCTTAATGGCAGTTTTTGATTAGTTGCTAAATAAACTATAATTGCTAAAAATTTTTGATAATTAGTTGATTAAGTAGTACTGTATGTATGCTACAGTTCTACAGTACGTGACTGTGTATTTACATTATTAGACTACGTTTCAGTGTGAAGAAGGGGGGGAACATTAAAGTAGTCAGACAGAAACAAAATAGAATGCTTGCCGAAGAATACTTGGCTTGCCAAGAACAGGAATTCCGAATTATTGGATAAGTTGGTATCTTTGATCATGTAATGCAGAGCGGCTGCTCTGACGGGAACTTTGGAGGGAAAAGGATAGCAAAGCACACCAAGAAGGGTCTGGGCAACCTAGATGACATTGAGCAATGGACAGGTTCCAAACAGTAAAATCTGCAAATCATATTGAGAGTTAGAGAACTCTGGAGAAGTGTCTGTGAGTTTGACGTTCATTCTATTATGTGAAAACATGACGTCATCCACAAAACTAGAAGTACATAATATATTGCGTTGTCGTCAGAGAAGGACCAAACCACGGCCAGGGGTAACGTACAGAAAATTTTGTGAAATTGGGACGTGTGGTTTCGAGATATGCGAGCAGACAGACGGGAAACATACAGACAGACAGACATGTTGATCGCAATACTTCATACACCTACCGTTTAAAATTACAATAATGAATTTGTTTTACTGTGTGTTCACTGATTAGCCTACCAGTTCTGTCAGTCGCCGGAATAAACCAGTGTTTGTCTGACACTGTATTACCGTTGTTCACGATTACTACGATAGTCGGCGATTAGAGTGACAACCGTGTGAGTGGTTGACTGTATTTAAAGGCAGCGACACGGAAGCCTAAGTGCTGTATAGGCTTGTCTTGTCAGACTAGTGATTCAGTGCATGGTTTCCGGTTCAATAATACTGCCCGGTGCATCACAGTATGATTGATTTACGCTAAGCTGAGTCATATAATTTTTAAGCGTTACTACTGGCCCGCTTACACAGTGTGGGGGAGACTAGTGATGCTCTCTGGCGTCTGTTGTCGTCTGTCGTCGTCGTATGTAACATTACACGGCGGGCCAGTAGTGTTTCGTCTCGTTAGGGCGACACTTTGTTTTACACACTCATGTTTGTTGTTATGCTGATAGCTTCTCGTGTTCTGATGCTGCTGTGGTGTTGTAAAGTTAACCACTATGCTTTCTAAAGGTAAAACTAGAAAGGCGTGGCAAAGCTCATCGTGTAGCCCGCCCGGCGCAAACGCGCCTGTAAAGCACAGGGGTTACTGGACCCAAGTTCATTGAACTAATGTCAAACGTAGAGGGGTCATTGACGGTGTTAAATCGTGCATCCGTATTGCGATCCTTCCGTCAATTTCGGAAGCATAGTGATTGATATTCACCGTGCGCACGCACGGCAAATGAATAGCGAAATATCGTTATACACCGTGAGCGTGCGTACGGTGTATGTACCGTTGTGCGTGCACAGTGAATAAATGTAAAAATGCGGCACGCCGTGCACGCGCACTGTTTTCGGGTTAAAGGTATATACACAGTGCAAGTTATTCGGTTCGTTGTTGATATATTTTCCTTCTGGCGCACGTTTAATGTGCACCTTTTAGCATGTATGTGTGCTTTGTTTACAGCATGCATACTGTGACAATATCTGTCTGAGAATGTGTATGCTTCAGTTACATGATAAAGCAAATCTTACATCCGTGTCTTGACTTTTTATCCACACATACTGATAGGATGGATATATTGGTTGCTGTTGGTGTGTTTGTACGTTTACGGATTTCTCCGCCGAGGATAACACTAGCGGCGTCATATTTTGCACGGCGGTTCATCGGCGTTTAAGGCAGGGAATGTCCCATTTTTGTGAACTTTGCTCCCCCGGAAGCCCCAAATCGGACGAATCGGCCAGCGCGCGGGCCACGCCCACCCGCATGTAAACATTACCGTTGAGATGCGCCGACGTAAACGTCACGCTGGAGACGCGCCGTTCGTGAAATCGTGCGGCATGTGGACGTAGGATCGGCATATGTGGATATACGTCCATCCCCGAAGACGGACGTACTTGTTATTACTTACTTCTTGTTGTGTAGGCCTACCTGTTATAATCAATTTGACTTGTCAGTCGCAGCAGTTTCGTCAAGACTTGCTGATATTAAACAACTGCTGTACCGTGATGTGATGCAAATGAATCATTGATTGACGTGTGTTGGACCTGCAGGCTTTTCACACTGACTGTGTGGGGTGATACACCCATCCCATATTCACTTAAGAATACTATCATATAGACAATCACTTGGCAGAATTCCTGCGCGCGATAAATAACACAGTGGTACAACTTATTTTCCGTGCGTGTGCACGCTGAATATAATTATCGTTTTGGAATGCCAGCGCACAGAATGAAGGTGGGGTATGCAATTTTCGCCAATTCGCGTCAAAAATCGGTTTCCATAGCAACATCCCTTGAACGATCGTGAAAAGGTCGGATAGATCATGGATCATGCCCACCCGTATTTGTACCTATACTGGAAATTTGGTGAAGATCGGTCCAGTGCATTCTGAGAGAATTGGTCTCCAAGAGGACAGTTAAAAATAAAGTAACATCGACAGAACATATAGCGGCTGTAGTGAGATTTTCTTTGAGCGCCATCGTACACCGATATTATTGCATAATTAATCGCTTGAGGAAATATTCGTGATTTAAAAACGACACCCAAATGTCTCCTGCTTGACCGTGTATTCATTGAGGTATATCAGACAGCGGGTTATGTAGGCGGACAAGTGTCAACTGGCCTTTTCATTTCATTCAAGTGTGGAGTGTTGTTGCGCTATGATTGAGTGGCCTGTCCACCCACGCTACATTCTGCGGCGGTCGATTGACGTCAGCAGTAAGCAAGTACTAATAAGCGTTAACGGGAAATTAGTTAATGGTCCCGAAGACACGTCTCTTTCCTGGTTATTATGGCGTCTGATGTGTCTGCTTTAACTCTACCGTGCGCCCTGCCCCTTACGGGCTCCATTATTGTGTTGATTTCGTCAGTATATAAATTTTCTGTTTGTGTGTTTGCTTAACTTTTTTCATCCCTTCCTTCTTTCTTTACTTTCTGCTTTCCTTATGCTTTCCTTCTTACTTGTTTACTTTCTGACTTATCTATCTACTTATTCCCGAATAGACCCGTTCTATACCGGAGGTCGTAGGAGGCGACCAAACCTGGCTTTAGTGTTTTTTGGATTATTTTATGTTGTAGTATATTTTGTTATGATGCATGTTTGCTTTTGTTGTGTTTGTTTTTCGTTTTTCAGTATTAAGCCAAGAGATTGGCTGGGAAGAACGTCTTCGAAATTACCTATTTTGTGTCGGCTGAGACGTAAAACCTTATCTCAAGCATCAGTCAATTAACTGTACCGTGACCTTGGAGTGTTTTACTGTCATGACGTAGTTGGACATTCCCATGCACTCCCGGACATCCGAATTGTCAGCAAGTAAGTAATAAAATTTAATTAAGCACCGTAATTATTCAGTAGAATGAACCAGAGGCGCTGGACAGGTCTGGTCTCTGGCTATAGGGCGGTGCTCTGCGTAACACTCGCGGAACTGTAGTTCATCCCGTTACTGTTAGCGCAATGGGCTGATGATTCATGTCGAATAGATCCGTGTTTTGACAACGAAAGGCGTGTACTAATCTGTTTGTCATAACATCAGTTGGATTATAGCAGCCAAGGGCTGCATTGTAGCTATTTCTTCATAGTCTTCTCTGTCTGTTGTTATTTTGCCGCCTGACGCATATACAGTGATAAATACAGCGTGGTATTTGCCATGGGCTGGTGTGCGTTCGTCTGTTTGTCTGTCCAGCTGTCTGTCACTGTCACACGCCAATATACTGTTAAACGTCTTAAACGTTGCTAGTTTTTTTGCCGATATCTCAGCAACTATTCGTTAATGAAATAAGTCGACGGAAAGCGCTCAGTGGTTGCAATATACAGATATAGTTGCCACGGTCTCTAGCAACAGAAATGTCCTTCTGCCGTTCACGCGGCCGGGCAGAAACAGTGTAACGTGACCGTCCACATCTATTGCTGCAGTCGTCACGATCATAGCCGCTGCCTGCAGACGGGAGATGTCTTGCGGAGAGTGTGGGAAAGGAAAGGAGAAAGGAAGCAGGAAGAAATGGAGAGGGCGCATCGCGATAAGTCCCTATGTCTGGGGGTGAAGCCGCTTGTTGTGCAGAAACGGCTCACGGCATCTTTAGGCAATCAGTGCTGCATGGTAGCCAGTAAACTCTACACCCTGTTTCAAAAATACAAGACATTTGACTTTTGATCGTAACTTTGACAAATATCGACCAGTTTTAGGTCGACTCTTCGACAGAGTCGACCTAATATAGCCGGTATCAAATGTCCGTCCGTCCGTACGTACGTACTTACGTGCGTACGTACGTACGTGCGTACGTTTGTCTGTCCGTCCACAAAAAGTTTCTTTGATTTCAATGAAATTTGACGTGTAGGTAGAGATCGATGAGTGATGCACGACGGTATGCAGTATGACCCGATCCATGGTCAAGGTCACGAGCCCTTTAAAGTTGGAAATCAGGCCGTTTTCAACAGCTATCTCCTCCGCCATTCACAGTGGGAGCTGGCAACTGACCACGGATTTTTAAACTCGGGCACAATATCTAAATTTCTTCAGGCCGGATTTTTGATATTCAGCTTAGTTTTTGTGCCACGTAACTTAGAAGTTGGCACAAACGTCCGTTGCGAAGAGTCTACCGTCAGTCCCCGTATGGGGCTAATTTTTGAAAATTCTTTCACTGTTACATTCCAAAGAACATTTTGTACTGGTGTCATAGTTAATACATGCTATATTTCCTGAGGTATGGGAGTTGGAAAGGTTTTAAACAGCACAAATGACATTCATGGTCCCTCAAGGTCATTGGTATTAGTGCCATTCGATAGGCCACATACGATTTCCTAGTCTGGACGGTCCCACTACAGTTGTTGTTGTTGTTAAGATTACATATTCTAGCTGTTTATGATGTTGTTAACTTGACAACAGACATTTATTTAACATGTTTTTTACAGACCGAGAGCCATGAGAGTGAGTCTGAACGGACCATTGCAAAGTTGCAGCGAGAGGTCGACCGTCTCCAAGGTTAAATTCTTATTTACTGCTACGTTTTATTTGCCGTTTTTAACTTGTCGCTGCCGTTATTTCCGCTGCCTCTGTCTTTTAAACATTTCACTTCAGTTGACCCGTTTTGAAACGTACATGGAGTGATTCAATCAATCTGATGATGTTCCTGTTTGTGAGATCATTCTGATTGCTTTTGGAGCACTAGCCACACTGACTTTTTAGGCTGTATTGCATGCACACAGTGCATAAGATGCAAGCTATTGCTACAGACGGAGTAGCGTGGTTTGTGTGTCTATGTGTATGTTGGACACGTTTGTGAGCCCTGCAAAAACGGCTGAAC
>Ga0209780_1003543_pt1 | contig 11704 bp, 10 predicted proteins | sample WorMetexBAHAMAS2_FD_187384 | JGI IMG/M metagenome (GOLD analysis project Ga0209780, IMG submission 187384) | Marine gutless worms symbiont microbial communities from Max Planck institute for Marine Microbiology, Germany - Inanidrilus exumae... | ecosystem: Host-associated > Annelida > Digestive... | reverse complement strand
GTGTACAATCGTATTCAACCAGCATTTCGACGCATTTAGAATACTTACTGCGTTCAAATGAAATACAAGTTTGTTTCAGTCTTTTTTCGCAGCGGGGCACTGGACACGTTAAGTTAACAACAAAAAGACAAATTATTTCCGCATGACGTCATTTTTACGCACTTCGTGAATCGTGAGCTGAGAGGATAGAATATATAAATACGTGAGGTATGAGTAGTAAAATAAATAGAGCTGTTACGATATTCAACTTTAACTGATGAATAACCGATTCACCAATGCAAATTACGATACACGAAATCAGGCATTTCACTTAATTAACAGAATTGTTAACTTTTACAATATACTTTGCATTTCTTTGCAAGCCTATTTGGGGGAACGCAAGTGTATCACGGTATTACCGTTCCCCTTGTCCTGACATCTTTTGGGGAACGGCGTCCCCACAAAATATTTAGAGGAACGGCGTTCCCCCGCGTTCCGTGTTCCCCCTTGACTACACCACTTGCGACGGCTGTTATTTTCAAATCCATAAATTACAATATCTCTGCAATGCCCACATGACCTTCTTCAAAATCTTTTGAACAGACATTTGAAGTTGCATCTCAGTAATAAAACAGCAAATATAAAATGGTAAAAACTGGCCAGTTTACAACCAAGTGTAAGGGCGACAGAGTCATAGCTCTAAAACGGCAAAAATCACTTTGGTGGGACTCCGCCTAGTACGTTAAACACGCCCTTACCAGCGAAGTCATGCCAAAATTCATACTTGCTTTGAATGTGACTGTATCACATAATAAATTGCCATTCTAGCAATACCAGTAGGGAACAGAACCATCCACAGTGCCACATGACTTTGCTGGTAAGGGCGTGCTTAACGTTCTAGGCGGAGTCCCACCAAAGTGATTTTTGCCGTTTAAGAGCTATGACTCTGTCTCCCTTACACTTGGTTGTAAACTGGCCAGTTTTTACCATTTTATAAACAAAGAAGCTAATCACCCTAAATGCTGCACAGTCATCAGGATGAAAGCCCTGCCCTGCTGGAATGTAGAAGTATGGAGAAAATCCATGAACATAAGCAGCAACACTATTGCCATCCATTGTCACACCATACATGCAGATTATTGGCACTGGACCCACCTGTGACCCAGGCATTCCTGCCAAAGGCTCGCCTTGACAAACAACACCACAGTGCAATACAGTAACACAAGAAGCTCAGCTATCGCAGATGGACCGTGTGACGCATAATGTCAGTTGAAATATTATGTCTGCTGCTGCACAACTCTATGAAAAATCCACTTGTAAACACTTGCAGTGGGTGAATGACCTTGAAGGTCACTCAAGGCCATCCAAATTTCAGATATTTGATATGCCACACATGACTTGCTATTAGTATTCTGTAGTAACAACATCTCTATCTTGCAAGAGTTCTGAGATACTACCACATTTACAGTGTACTTGATTGCAAGTGTCACTAAGTGACCTTGAGTCAAGAAGTCGTTCAGTTTTAACAAAACAATTGAAATTGCAATACTTATAAATGCTACATTATATGCTATATTATTAATGCTATATTTGCCAAGGTGTGGAAGGTAGAATGTTTCAGACAGCATAAGTGATCTTCAAGGTCACTCAAGGTCATTGGCATTAGTGAAATTCGAGTGGCCAGATACGACTTATCATTAGTCTTCCATAGTGACTGTGTCTCTATCTTCTACCTTTCTAAGATACTATCAGTTATTTCCCCAAAATTAAAAGAGGTTGCTTTGTGGGTAATCTCTAGTACTCGTCAGTACCAACCTGCAGAACAAACCTCAAGTGCCTTACCTCACCCATTCCAAAGACATGATACGGGCTCCCAAAATTAAAATAGGTCACATGACCACCATGCACATTAGGGGGCAGTTTGTTATTCTAAGTGTAACACTTGACACTAACTTGACATGACTTGTCTAGGTGTATAAACTGTGATTATAGCTTCAGCCACTGCTGTTATAATTGGGGGCATGGGGCCCCAAACAATAAAGGGTCATGTTACCCTGACCACATACATTTCTGAGCTACCACTTGCTGTGGTCAACCTATCTACCAAATTTGAAGTCTCTAACTCCACTGGCTGAAAAGACATATAAGGCAATGCAAAATGTACAAAAATTAGACGGTTTAGGGAAGCTGGAGATTACTCAACATCACTGGAAATAATATCATTCAGTAGTGTGCATACGACTTCGTATTAGCCATCCGCAGTAACTATGCCCCTATCGTGCACTGTTTCTTCGTCGAAAATCGTTAATTTAAACCTACCTCACTTGTGTTTGGCACCCACGTTGGGAGTGAAGCCAATGGAATTTCATCACGATCTTTGACACCAGAAAACTAGAGACCATGAACTATTGTGCAGCATCGTTTGCACGATGCTATGCTTAGCCATTTCGGTAAAATACCAACTCATAGCAGATAGACGAATGGTTAAACATACGGCCACAGCGTATACCGCACTAGCATAGTTGTTGTATAATACTAAACCGTTCTACAACAAATAAATTACAGTGATACAGAATTAGTTACTAGGTTATCAGTGCTTAGCCACTTTTAAACAACTACGAAAGAAAAGTGATTATTGAATATGCGTCATAACGCTTTAACCAGCACATTCAATGCTGGCTATGTTGATGTAGAATTAGTAGTCAAAATGTCAAAGCAATCAAGCGAGAGATGGAGAATTACTCTACACATACGCTAAAAAATTTCTGTAACTCTGTTTACTGCAAAATTTTTTAAAAATTCTGTGTTGAAATACAAAAATATATTACTGTGCAATTGTGAATGGCTAAAACAATAGTATACTACCACATATTAACAAGAAAGGACATATGCACTTCAGAATGACCAGGCCTAACTATGACCAAGCCTAATTGCTGTTAATACCAGGAATGAGCTATCTCCCAGGCAACTGACTACAATACGCCACTTCACACAGGCCAAATCACACACACATCGGCAATCTGATATCAACTCTGAATGCTACATTTATAACTGTGGACGAAATGGTCACTACTTCTGTTTCAATGACAATGTGGATGGAGAGACAACAAGTGATACTGAGTTATGTTTTAACACCTGTGTGAAAGTCAACATCAAACTGCTGGAAGACAAGGGCATCAGTTGCTAGATCAAATGATGGAACTGGTGGTCGTGACCATCGGGTACTAGTCGAGACTGCCTCCGGACCTTCACCAACACTACGAATATCTGCTTCTACTTCATCCAGCAATGCCAGCTCAGCCTCGAACCCACCATCACCATCCATTTCATCATCATCATCCACATCCATTCTGTAACACAGCAAAACAAGTTGTAGAAGAATTTTGACAAAAGGCCACATCACAGGGGGTGGATTTTTCATGGTTACAATGTAATGTGACACTGGCATTGCAGAGATATTTGGGAGCATTGCAGTCAGTTACAGCATTCGCTAGCAAGGTTTGAATGATCCCTTGCTGCATGCTGTTATTTCAAACTGACTGATCCATTTTGCTACATACATACACCACAGCAAAAACTCCCAATCTGTTTCAATGGGCCAGACAACCCCACAAAATTGCCCATTCCTGTGAGGGGATCTAGGCCCAATCTAATACATGGTCCTTGGGCCCACACAAGTCAGTCCCCAAACAGTATCTTGATCGGTTCAGCCATTTTGCAAAGCTCACCCATGTGCCCAACAGAAAAAAACATACCGACAGGCAGATACACATAAATAATGCTGCATGCAACACCTGTAGCAACAGGCTGCATCTATGCAATGCATGTGATGCGGCCTAACAAATACACACAATGCAAACATTAAAAAGATGAAAGAACATTTCAATTACTAACATTACATAATGGCAAATCTTTTTTACCAGTAAGTGACAGAAACAGACATACCGAGCTTTCTTTGCAGGTGCTGCATTTCTGCCATTTTCTGCAAATTTCTTGTTCTTCTGATTGCTAGCCATCTGTACAATATGCATATGACTCACAAACAATGTTCTCATTTGCAGCCCTATGAAATGCATTTGGGGAAACATATTCAGAGTTCATCTCGAGTCATGAAACTGGCTTAAAATCACACATTCAGGAGTGCTCATATATCCTGGAATTAAGTATTTACACCAAAATGATTATAATTTATGTCAATATTTTCCATCGCATGGTACCAAGTGCCTCGTAATTCTACTGAACACTTCCCAGCACTACTATATGTATGTCATCGGAGTAGTGCTGGATAAATGCCATGTTTAATAGATTAACAAGTATGTTAGTGGGACTGACATATAACCACAAATGCAAAGTATAAGTGGCTGCACGCTTACTGAACTATAAATAGAACATCTCTCTGACTTCAGTCAGCCTGGGCCTGCAGGCTAGGCTAGGCTCCTTCCAGTTCTATTTATAGCTAAGTTCAGTGTGCACGCTGGCTGGATCGCCGGCCGATTTTGGGCTTCTGGGGGAGAAAAGTTCCCCCAAAACGTTAGATTTCCTGCCTTGGACGCCGATGAACCGCCGTGCAAAATTTGACGCCGCCGGAACCTGTTTCAAATCGGTGGACGTAGACGTAAAAAATGTACTCCTAAATGCTAATGCACCTAGTCAGTTTTACACAATTTACGATTACGAGAAAACGAAGTCATGCACATTTAAAGACATCAAAATCACCTAAAATAACTTTTCAAAACATTTGTTTACTTTCGCGGTCATAGAATATACAACACGAAAGTTATAATTTTCGTCGCATTAGGGCTGGACCAATCTTCTTTTATTCGAACTACGTATCAGATTACAACTTCCCAATGCAATCAAATCAAATGTAATGTGACGGACGCAAGAAAGCCTCGCTGCCCGCATCTCAAACAAGGACGTAACCGTACTGGCCCGCCGTGTAGTGTCGACCGCCGATACGCCCGTCAGCTGGCGCGCCGACCGCCCACGTGCCCGGCTTATATTTCACCGCTGTGGTTTTTTACATTTCTCCTTTCTTTTTATCGACGCCTAATCTCCGAGGTTATTGAACGGATCTCAACCGAACTTGGACACATAATCAATTATGACAGCTATTTGAAAAATTTGATCCGAACTCCTCAGGGCATTATCCCCACGGACCACGGGCCACAGGCTGTAGGCAAAAACGCTTTTGGGACCGACTTTAAACTGTGATCGAACATATCTCTGCAAGTTGCAACGGAACATGATATCAACAATCAGAAATAGATTTGTCAATCTACAGGGACTCCTCTATATGCGCCCAAATTTGGTGAACTTTTGCCCAGAAACGGCTGAGAACGGTGCGTGGTCGACGCAGTCGAACGCCGCTGCCAGATCGAGCAGCGCGATCAGCGTCAATTGACCAGCGTCAGCAGCAGTCAGCGCGTCAGACACAACACGCAGCATGGCCGTCTCCGTTGAGTGTCGCTTCCTGTAAGCTGACTGGCAACGCGGTAGCAGATCTTCAGTAGATAAGTACGCGTGAAGCTGCCGAGCGACGGCTCTTTCGGCGTTAGCCGACAATGATAACCGCCATGTGTCTGCATGTGTGTCGCGGACTTAACATATTTCTCTTACTCTATAATACTGTTGCCCGTTGTATGGTAATCGCGATAGCTGCAGTAACGAACATAGGTCTACTGCTTGTGTACACGAATATGATGGCAACGACAACGGCGACATTGGGTGCTCAGAAATTTAAATTTAAAATATTTACTACAGTTGATAACACAACCTGAGATTTTTGCGAGGTAACGCAAAACTAAACGATAATTCTACGAATAAACTTCACTGGAGACTGGATCGAGTCTGTTTGTGTTAGCTCACGTCACAGCTCACATTAATTGTGTGTCGTTTAAGAAATAACACAGACAGTTATTGAGAACTATGTCGCTAGTATGAAATAAACACGATTTTAGCCATAATGTATGCTAATGCGAATATAAAGTGCTGTTGCAAATAATAGATAGTCGGTAACGTGGTAATGAGTACCAATGGAGTCGTAACGGGACGGGAGTCACGGGGCGCAAAGCGCCATATTCGTGTAAACGTTTAGTAAACGTTTACAACTTTAGTGTACACGTTTACAAAATTACACGATAGGCACATCCCTACTGTGAACTGTGGTAATGACGTCATTATTCATGACGTCGATTACAATTGGATTCTAGATTGGATTACATATCCATTTTGACATATTTATTTTATGTATATCAAGTGTCGGTGTGAAACTTTGATGTGCTGATGGTGTTATAGTTGGTCATGACTACAAATAACGGTAAATATAGGCCCCTATAGACTAACCGAATTATCGTTGCTGGCCTAAAAAAGCAGTCCTGAAAGTCAACAGGAATTTCAAGCGGCTTCAGGTGACGCAAAATGCTCTCGCCAGGGCAGTGTGTAGCTCACCGGGGGTCCACCAGCGCAACCGAACTACATCGCTCGCTGCCTGTGCGGCAACGCGATGACTACAAACTCGCACTCATCAGTCGTCACTTTCTAGGCACGACGCACTGGCTGCCTGGTCTACATAGTTATCTCTGCTTAATGAGGACAGACCCACAAGAACTCTGCGCTCGTCTGATGGACTTTTGCTTACAACACCATTCTGCAGACTGTCACTAGGTAACCGAGCTTTCAGTATAAATGTCTCACGCGTCTGGAACAATTTGACGCATGACTGCCGAGCTAGCTCAAGTATTGCGTGTTTTAAGCGTAACCTAAAGACTGAACTGTTTAAGGTATAGCCTATCCGGTCTAGTCCCAGCCCCAGCGCCTCTGATTTGCTTGCGATATACGGCTCTGTATAAATTTGCGTTTGATTTTGATTTGATTTCATGGCTCTGAAGTCCTGAAGTGCGTGGGCCGGGAACCCGAATAGTTCCTTACCTTAATCCTAAATTAGTTTAAATATTTAACTGTAACTGATGCTCATTCGCGAACGGCCTGGAGTAGTTAGTAGGCCTATCGGTAAAAATATTGTGGGACCATTGTCACCACCATCTGAAGGACACCGATTTTTTTTGACAGTGATAGATCTCTGTACGCGATTTCCGGATGCAATGCCATTGAAAGATATTCACACCAGTACGGTCGCAGAGGCGTTGATAGGAATAAGCCTAGGCCTAGGCCTACTTGTAAAACTAGATGCAGTAGTTTGAATTCTGTTGTGAATGTCCTTGTTTGGTTTAACTGACAGTCAGTATAACGTGTTATAACATTAACGTTTTGTGAATAATGACTTTTAATGATGGTTTTAAATTCTGAAATTTTTACTAAAGCATAAAAATGTTGAAAAATTTGTATCACGTGCGTTGCAACTCTGGGTGATATGGATTTAGAGTTATTTTTTTCATTTCAGAGCAGTCACGGCAGTCAGCATTAAAATCCTCCAAAGCTGCTGACGCTGACTCTTCAACAAAGAAACAGATGAATCCTATGAAAGCTGTGCCAGATACGCAGAAGGCAAGTGCAGTGCCATATTGTCAAACCAACGTCTGTTGAATCTCCATCAACACTGTTGATGGAGTTGATTACATAGTCAAAAATAACAAGATGTTAGAATAACTGAATACAATTTGCCATGTACATTTAGAACTTTTTCAAACAGGAAGTGTCTGTCACGTTGTCAACACAGCTTATAGGCCAAGGGTCGGCTGCAGTCACTGGCGCCAGACAGTGTTCATCATTGTGTGAATAACGCATTCAGTGACACACTGTTGTGTGCAAGACTAGTAGCTGGGCAGTGAGTGGCAGACTGTTCCAGGCCCAGGAAAGCAAAACTTTGCTGTCCGGTTAGATCTGCGCTCACTGGAGCCGTATCAATGCACACTGTAGCCATGTATGACTTGGGTAATCCTTCACACAAATGCAGAATTTTTATATATGCTGGAGCAATGCTATGGACGCATTTCCAAACAAGGATTTTGGTTTTGAAAACAACTTGATGCCGAATTAGTAGCCAAGATCAGCTGTGTAGAATCGGCAAAACGTGAGTGGGGTCAAGCCCGGCAGTAGATGTGCTGTAGTAGACTAATGCCTCAGAAAGCACCTGCTTTCCTATGCCAACTTATTAACGTGTGACGCTGTCATCGTGTGTCCGTCCGTCCGTCCGTCGAACGCCGATATTGTGTCAAAACGGCTAAACGGATCACGCAAACAACGCCGTGTGATAGCTCAGGGACTAGTTTTTTGACGTCAGCAGTCTTTTTGACGTCAACAGTCGATGGTGGGCAACTCCCCATTTCCCCTGAAATTTGTGCTCAAAGTGATCCACCCCTCAAAGTGATCTTGCCCCTTTCGAACGCAACAATTTGGACCAATATCCGCTCTTAGTGCCTCAACCGTGCGAGCTAGCGAAAAATGTTCAATTAGTCGACCACGCTCTTTCCGACGAGCCATAGATAAACCGTGTACGGTGTACGTTACCCCTAAGTCCCCCAAAGGATGGCACAAAACGCGATTTTGCTGTCTTTAGGTGTACTCCTCTGAGTCGACCTAATAAATGGATCTCAAATGTCCGTCCTTACGTCCGTACGTCCGTCCTTACGTCCGTCCGTTCACAAAAAGTTTTTTTCTATTTCAATGAAATTTGGTATGTAGGTAGAGGTCGATGAGTGATGCTTGACGGTATGCAGTATGACCCCATCCAAGGTCAAGGTCAAGGTCACGAGCCCATGAAAGTCGGAAATTCGGCCATTTTAAAAGGATATCTACTCCCCGTTTATAATGGGGGGGGCTGACAAATGACCATGGAATCTTAAATTAGGGCACAATACCTAAAGCTTACCAGGGCCGGAATTTTGATTTTTGTCCTAGTTTTTGTGTCACGTGGTTCGAAGTTGGCAGTAAGTAGGAGTCGACCATCAGTCCCGTATGGGGCTAATTTAATTGCCAGTAAAATTCAACTTTTGTCGAATGCTAGTTTGTTGCAAAGTTTCTTTGTGTGAAAACTTCCACAGGCAAAGTTGTAGCTACATCATTCCTCTATCTAACAGTCCATAGATGGATTGCGGGCGACGTCCCCATGTACCTAAAATTTGCGTTTAAAGTGACCAAATAACCCCTTCAAAAACGCCATTTTCGACAGATTTTGCTTAATAGTGCCTCAGCCGTGAGAGCTGGCTAAAACCGTTAGATTATCACTAATAGGAAGTGGACAATTGTCCACTTCCCATTAGTTGCATTGAGCCATAGAATGATGAACCCTGTGCGTTACTCCTAAATCCCCCAGAGGGTGGTTCAAAACGAGAATTTTTACTTATTTTTGCGTTGCCTTATATACTTTCGTTGCAGATAATCGTAGACACTTCAAATTTGTTGTGCCGATTGATCATAGCAAGTCCCAGCCTACGGATGACAAATCATCTTTGAAATGGGCGTGGTCACATTACGTGATCCACTTTAAATTTCAAGGCCCTAAACATACCCCAGGAATAACTGAAGCTAATTTTATTAAAGAATTTTACTACTATACTACGACTAGAATTGCTAAATTTCTTACACAGGTAGGCTATATCTGATGTTAAAATTTTAAAATTTTGCCGTTTGCAGTGATGCAGCGCATCATGCTGGTTCGTCGTCGACAGGCGAGCTACTTGTTTAGTTCAACGGTCTGAAAAACCTGTCAAAAATTATTCTAACAGTAGCTTTCTTCTGTTTGATAGTCTGAGACAACAAGGATGCCGAGTAGCTCAATTGGTAGTGCTTGCCCACCAGTGGCTATCCAGATGGCTCAAAATCCGGAGGTGCCGGGGTTCAAATCCAGGTGATAACTGTTTAATGATTTGTCAGTTTTATGTACGTGCTAAATATTGCAGCAGTGAACACATTCTTGATGTCTGTTTGCAGCATAAAACTACTTGGTGGCAGCAGCTTAAGCAGCAGATACAAAAGAAAGTGCTACAAAAGAAGCCTCCGGAGGTCATTGAGTAAGTTTGAATATATCTGATATTTAGACATTAGTTTTGCTTAGTTGCAGAGTCTTGCAATGTATAGTGGGCTATAGGCGTACCGCGTATTTAGGAATCTTGCGCCTGGCGTTTTTAAAAGTACTGAAAAAGTAACTGACAAATTGACATGTTCACTGGGCCGACGTGAGTAAACAACATTTACTTACAGAATGGTAGGGCTTTCTGTCTAAAATTCTAAATACATTACTGGTCATGCGTATAGCTTAATGCCATTTGAATCATGATATCACTTTTGAGATGTATAGAAGTTGTAACATTAGGGATACTTGATAGCAGGGGTTTAATTCAGTGGGAGCTGGAATCCCACACATCTTGCTTGAGCTCACACACCCCACTTGCAGGCTCCCACACGTCCAGCTGCAGCTCCGTTAAGGCATTACGTCAGTGTCCACTGTCCAGATCATGATAGCTACGATACTGTTGTCAGATGATTAACTGTCAGATATTTCTTACAGTCTGAATGCAAAATTTCACACAATTGGCAATTGTTACTGTTAACATATTACTAAATGATAACTATCATTTCACGTGCACAGTGATGGCTTTACACTAGAACTCGTATATTTCAATCAGGGTTCCCATACCCATTCAATAAGTTAGTAATTTAACTCCTGCTTGGTAGTTGCATTTAGTCACTAATTTTTAGACTCAACAAATGTGTCGATCCTTGTAATATTCGGACAGAAATGCATGCTGGCCGCGTCGCCGCGTGGTGAGTCACGTTGAGTTTGCGCCTATGAGACAGACAGATGGACAGACAGTCACACAGATCGATATCTATTAGGGGTTTTCCGTGGGTCGTCCCCCCGATTTGGTCCTCTAAGTCGAGTTGGCAAGTTTGAGAATTTTCAAAAAATTCTCCCTCCCCAATCCCTTGGCGCAAAAGTCCCAAATTTGGCACACGGGTGTGGGGTGGGCATACCCCAAACACGGATGAATGCCAGACCACCAGACCGGTACATTACGCTTTCTGCTAGACTCTAAATATTTCATTGTTTATATAGATGCCACATGTGCTCTTTTGATTTTTTACAGTCTGTAGATGGGCTCATTGGGCTGCATAATTATTATTACTTTTGTTGAAGATGCATTTCAGTAATTAACTGTATCTTTTGGTATTTGTATTATGTAGGTCAGTTGTTGAAAAAAGATTTCTTATCGACAGTGATGATGTATGTATTCAAATTTTACCTGTGTGAATTTTGTATTCTGTCCACGAGCACAAATGTCATAAAGTTAACAAGCCACACTTGCGCTCTGCGCGATTGTGGCTTGGCCGCCCGTTCATGCGCACCCACCCGTCCGTGGGCCGCCCGCCCGCCGTAAGCCACGCCTCTGGCCGAACAAATTCAACCATCAGCGGTGAATAGTGTCATCGATTTTTGCCGATTTAGAACTCCCCTGCACGCGCAAAGCATTAGTGAGAAACAAACAACTTTTACATTCACTGAAAATAGCGAAATGGTGCCATCAGCGGATTATTAGATATAAATTATATTTTTATGTGATGATTTAGAATCTAGTTGATTATTTATTTTTGTCACTATCATGTCAAGCATTGGTGTTTACAGTATGCTATTGCAGTATTTATTAACCGGCAGCATTGCGCGCAGCGCAAAGTGCCGGTTATTTAATTTACTCAGAGGCCGATTTTGAGGATTTTCGCCCCGCAGGGGCCACACGTTGCACCGATGGGGGTGAAATTTGGCACG
>Ga0209780_1003542_pt1 | contig 11705 bp, 4 predicted proteins | sample WorMetexBAHAMAS2_FD_187384 | JGI IMG/M metagenome (GOLD analysis project Ga0209780, IMG submission 187384) | Marine gutless worms symbiont microbial communities from Max Planck institute for Marine Microbiology, Germany - Inanidrilus exumae... | ecosystem: Host-associated > Annelida > Digestive... | reverse complement strand
TAAACTCATCCTTAATGTCTACATCGGTAATCTCTGGTACTAAAAGATTGGTGTCGTCAGCATATTTAAAAAGGAGATTATTGCTAGAAAGTGCTTTGAGGTCACCCTCCATGACAATATAAAGCATGGGGCTGACGCCAGAACCTGGAACAATACCTCTGTTAATAGGTTTGGGTGAAGACAACTGAAATCTATGTTTAACCTGCTGGGTCCTACCAGTAAGGAAAGAGAAGATCCAAGACAAAATTACAGGGAGCATGTTAAGTCTAGCTAGTTTGGCAGCCAGTATACCATGATCAACGACATCAAAAGCCTTAGAAAAATCAATTAATAAACAACGAACGTAAGAATTTGTTTCAATAAGCCTATAGTGACATGATGCATAAAAAATACCAACGTACACGTAGTACTGCCAGATGGCCTAAATGCAAACTGGTCGTTAATAGTCTGATGATCTACCGCGGGAAAGAGCCATTTCTTGACAACCAATTTCTCTACAAGCCGAGACAGAATCGGCGTGACAGAGATAGGACGGAAATCTGCCAAACATAGAGGCTTGGGTAATTTTGGAACAAGTGTAATAAAAGATCGTTTCCAGTGTTCTGGTACAACTCCTGCACAGAAGGAACAATTAAATATGTAGGCTACAATAGCAGCTAATTCATACGAGCATTTACTAAAAATCCAACTAGGTAGAGCATCCAATCCCGGTGCGGTAGGTTTAATAAGAGGTATCACTTTTTTGTACGAGAGGTATCACTTTTTTGGCCCACCCTGTATAACCGTGCCAAATTTCACCCTTATTGGTATTCTTGTCGCCCATGCGGGTCTACAAACGCCGAAAAACCGCGATATTTACCAAAGTTTCAAGTTCGGTTGACTCTCGTACCTATCCTTCCTTCCCCGATCAGGGCAAAATTTGACATGACAGAGTGGACCCACGCTGTACTGTACCGTACCACATTTCACCGTGGTCGCTACATACTGCGGCCCTATGGGGCAAAAACCGCAAATTTCCAATTATCGAGGGGCTTCTGTACCCACACCCTTGACCAGGCCTAATTTGGTACGCTAGAGTTCCCATGGTCGACGCCACTTTTACACGCCAAATTTCATATCGATGGGTGTTTTTCTTCGTTCTGTGATGCCGCCATCTAGGAACATATCGATACAACGTTGACCACAGAAGAGTTGTTTAAATTTTGGAAGGTTAAGGTGAGGGTTGGGTGTTATGGTTTGGGTTAGTAGAAGACTCCAGTAGTGAAATAACGAGAAAAGTGAAAGTGGAGTTGAACTGTTTAGAGCGCAGTGCGGATGTGCCATGCCCACACCACAGTGCAATAAATAAATAATCAAAACAACAACAGTCAAACAGAAGCGGAAGCTTTCTGCGTTGCCTATCGCTCTGTCGATTGCCGTTTGTAGGTGCTGAACTTTAGCATAGATTTTCTTAAGTCTATCTTAAGTTTTTCCTAAGTTATAAAGTTACAATTTTCATAGATTTTTACATGTAATTTATACAAAAGCAATCTTATGACTTACGAAGTTCTTCCTATATACATGTGTGTATGTATATAGGCTATGCAGACAATTCTGTGAAGAAATGTTAGGTTATTTTTGAGAAATTGCATTTTTCTTATTAAGTTGAACTAAAGTTTTGCGTAAGTTCACCCTACGTTTTCCTAAGTCACACTTTATCATAAGTTTTTCCTAAGTTTTTCCTAAGATTTTTTTTGCACTTTTCAGGATCGAAAACTACAGGAAGTCGATTTCGACGATGACGGAGAAATTACAAAGAAAAGAGGTAAGCCAGCGAAATATTTTGATGACGAAGAACGTCGCACAAAACGTGACAGAACAGTCTACAGAACATCGACAGAAAGAGAGGATATGAGACCTTCGAGACGAAAAGTAGCGGATAATGCGCATGGCGTCGGCGTCGATAAAGCAAAGAAGGATGGGAAGAAGGGCCGAAAGTTTGACAAGGAGTCTGATTCTGCAGAGGAAGATGATTTCGACGATGACGGAAAAGTTACTAAGAAAAGAGGTAAGCCAGCGAAATATTTTGATGACGAAGAACGTCGAACAAAACGTGACAGAACAGTCTACAAAAGATCAACAGAAAGAGAGGATGCGAGAAAAGCAGCGGACAATGCGCATGACGTCGGCATTGATGGAGCAAAGAAGGATGGAAAGAAGGGCCGAAAGTTTGACAAAGAGTCTGATTCTGCAGAGGAAGACGATCGAAAGAAGAAAAGCAGAGATTGGAAACGCGGCTCAAAGAGCGACAAAGAATCGGATTTTGAATCCACACGTGACGGACAGAAAGGCGGCAGGCCTAAGGAGAAGTACGTTGATGCATCGAAGCAACGGAAGGTGAAGGCCGGCAAAGAGGTTTCTCCGGTCTCCCCAGCTGCGCATGACGAGTTTTCCTTTCGTCGGAAGCTGGAGAACCGAAGACGCGCAGTTGGAGGCGGCATTGAGGATGAAGGCGAGGAAGGCAGAAAAGGCAAGAAGAAGAGGGATACGAAGACGGATTCAGACGAGGGACGTAAGAAGGGGAGCTCCAAGCAGGTAGCTAAAACTGCAACGACTGAAGCTGAAGATAAATCTAGTAAGTCTGCTGGATCGAAGTCCGACGAGGACCGCCGCAGAAGAGGAAAGAAGGCCGAAGACGACGGTGAGGCGGCGTCGGCAAAGAAGAAGAAGAAGAAAGACAAAGATTCGAAAACGCCAGAGGTTGCCGACGAGGATTCGTCTCGGCTGAAGCTGAAGGACCGAAAAGGACGTACTGGAGGCGGAGTGGAGGACGATGGTTCCGAGTCAGACGGGGCGAGAGGGAGGGGCCGGCGACGGCAGCAGCGGCAGACAACGACTGACGTTGCCGGCAAACGTGGAAAGTCGCGAGATCGAAGTTCCAAACGTGACGGCCGGAAAGGTGGCAGCAGTGACGGGGATCGGTCCAGCAGATCAGGCAGCCGCCGACGTGGAAGAGGCCGGTCGGTCGACCGTCGACGACACTCGGCCGACCGTCATCAGAGTCGGCGTAGCCGCAGCGCCAGCGGTGGAAGGTCGCGTCCACGGGAAAGATCTGTCGATAGAGCTGGCTATGGCGGTCGGGTAAGTGTAGGTCTTAGCAGTCTATACATCGGGGATTCCCAACCACGGTGGAGAATTGTCCGAAGGTAGAATTTCACAGTTTCAGGGAGGAATTGGGACCACAGACTGGCAGATTCAAACTATTGGAACATAACTTTTTTGGCAGATTTAGCTGAGGCAATTCATGAAATCATAAACAAATATGTCCGCCCTCTTAATGCTCGGACGGAAATGTACGCTGGCCGCGTCGCGTGCTGTCCCTTGGTGAGTCATGTCGAGTGTACGTCGCGCCGTGTGCCCTACTCACGTTAGAAAAAACGGAACAGACAGACAGACAGACGCCAGACCGAAATATTACGCTTTCCGCTAGACACGGCCAGAGTAATAATAAAAAGTTTCATTGCATAACGTCCCCTGTTATTTATATTATTTAGAATACATCTTTTGGGTCAGAATGCCTTAGATGGCAATGTGACATTGTGATAAAAGGGGGCCACATGACAAAAAGGCTTGGAACCACTGATGTACAATGATTGAGCTGCGTGCGACAAAATTAAACGATCTCACAGGCCTACTTGTATATTTTGTTTCCTCCTTTGACTTGAGCACAATTCACTACAATACAATACCGCGCTCAAAACCTGCTGGGATTCTGTGTAGTAATAGCAGTCTCGGGCAAAACTTAAGAAACTGCAGTTATATTTGTAACTAGCTACTTCGTTGTATCATGCGTTATTGCTCCTTATTTTCACCCGGGCGACGTGAAAGGCAGTTCTGTTTGTTGTTTGCTTTTTGCTTCTACGTTACTTCTCTGTCTGTGTCTACAGGGTCGGTTTTATTTTCCGTCGATCGACGCTCGCTTCGGATTGATGCGGTTAGAATGCACGCTGGCCAACTACAGCTACGAGTGACATCAAAATCGCGGCTAGATGTGCGTCTTGCGTCGTCATCTCCGACTCTAGCAGTCGTTTGCTTCGACTTCTGCGGCTGAACGACATAATCGGAACTGCACCTTCATAATGTTAAAGTAGTGCGCAAGACTAAAAGAGCATTCTCGCTGACTCGTTCGCAGGCGTTCGAACGCCGTCGACTGTGTTCGAAGGCGTGCAAACGCATAAGTGAGAATGCTACACTGTCGAAAATGTGTTTAGATTCTAAACACAATCCTAAACACAATTTCTGCCACGGTTTTCAGAACGTGTTTAGGGTCTAAACGTGTTCTGATTGTGTTTAGGTGTTTAGGCTGGGAACGCATTTAAGCATGTAACATGTTTTGTTTACACAAATTATCAAATGCGTTAACGACACAATATTCATAAAAGGTTCCCCAGAAGGTAAAGAAAAGTGGGGGGTCAAAGAGAGGGCGCTCATGGCGAGCGCGGGAGCGCGAGCCTATAACGGGGTCTGGGGGCGGAGCCCCCAGCGGGGTCCAGGGGCAGAGCCCCTGGTCAGGGGGCGAAGCCCCCTGAAGCTGAAAAGCTTTTTGCTTTTAGACGGCGCTGTAACATTTGGTAATTTATCGTCGTTAATTAGCTAAATGTTGTCTCGCTTATATTTTAGTAGTTTGCTAGTTTTCTTTTGTTCTCCTTTCTTTGTTCTTTTTACCAGACATGGTGAATAAAGATTTTCATGTCATTTACAATTCCGGAGAATAACGGCGCAAAAAAGTAACTTTCTTTAGTGGTCATTTGTGACATCAAAAGATTTCCGTCATCTCAGCGTGTGTCTTAGTTTTATGGAACGTTTGCATAAGGATGGCAAACTGTTCCTGAAAGGGGCGTGTTTAGGTCACGTGAACCATTTAAATTTTGGTGGGCACCAACCATATCTCTGCAACGGCTGATCGTCTCAGGTGCTGACAACTTAGGTGGACGGTCAGTGTGGTAAGTTGGTGACCGTCATCGGTCACCATTTTATCACACTGACCGTCGACATTGTGTACAACACGGTGGGCGTGAGGCACTGTGTCGCGCGGGTCTGTCAGCGGCAGCGGAGACTTGTTATCTGCGCGACGCTATGCTGTGCGGTATTATCTGTCATAGCGTGTCTGTCTGTCCGTCTGTCCGTCACACGCTGGTATTGTACCAAAACGGCTAAACATATAGGATGATACAAACAACGCCACATAGGGGTAGTTTTTTAAAATCGGCGATTTGCGACCAATATATCTCGCTATATCTCAGAAACGGTGCAAGATAGGGACATATTACTATGGAACGCTAATAGGAACTCGTATGTGCACTACCAAATGGTGCTATTTTCAGTGACCTTGAGTGACCCTAACTACCCCAAACCACCCAATTTTCGACATTTTGTATCGCTTTTCATGTCTTCGTCGTAAGTGGATAGGCCCCCTATAGAGATTTCAAATTTGGTAGATAGGTTGACGGAAGCAAGTGATAGCCCACGGAGTGCAAACCATCCCTAAATGTGGCGTGGTTAGGTCACGTGAACCATTTAGATTTTGATGGGCACCAACCATATGAGATGCCATATGAATTGTCATTTTGGCTACCCCTCTTGCGTTCAACCCCTCCGTCAACGGACCGTTTCGGGGTTCCCCTGGGACGACCTCCGTAAAATCGTAAAATTTTCCGTGGACGTCAATGGATGGCCAAGGTACCAAATGGCGTAGAAACATTGCCGAAAATTTCAACCGGACGGATGAACGTCACAGACGACAGACTGGACAGAGGACAAACGGATGGGCGACATCATATGGCGAACGTGAACTTACGTTCACGTTCGCTAAAAAGTTACCGTACGAAGAATACCTACGTAGTGGGCGTGGTTACCACAGATGGACTTGTTTACAAATGCCCGATAAATATATAAAGTGATTACAAGTTTTTGTAGGACGTGGTGTCACTACATGCAGAATGGAGCCTGTACATAGTAGCTGGCTCATGAAATCGCCGCCTGACAAGAAAACGTTGAGGCTGTTTAAACCAGTTAGTTCTGAATGCTAATCGATTGTTCAATATTACGAATAGCGGAAGTGCAGTTACGTCCTGAAGGACGACGTTAATATGATCGCAGTGTCTATATACACGGCCGGCCGTGTGCTGTTCCACTACTGTTTGACTATACACACGGCCCAAAAATAATCAGACACGCAACTCTATTGTTTCTTTCTTTCTGTTATGCCCCCAAAAGACCTAGCCCCTTTTCTTATATATCCCAACAAAAAAATCTTCTTTCAGCGATAAAGTATGAATTATCGATTTCTTGTCACCAAACGGGTAAAAGTCAGCAAACGGGTAAAAAAATATTGGCCCACCCACGAACCCTGCTATGAAAGGGTCTGCCTAAAAATCGAAATCCACGAAATCCACAAAATGTACGAAATCCACTGCCTAAAAATCGAAATCCACTTAAATGCGACTGTGGCTAAATATCGAAATCCACGAAATCCACTAACTGTATGAAATCCACCTGCCTAAAGATCGAAATCCACAATTTCGATGTTTAGGTATGTGGATTTCGTACAGGCGCTTAAGTGTTGTGGTTCACTTAGGCCTGTACGAACACCACATGCCTAAACATCGAAATCCACAACACATAGGCCTGCATGAGATCCACGAAGTCCACAAGCTGCTGTGGTAATTAGCGGAAAACGATGCCGGCATCACTTTCAAGTCGCGAACGCAAGCGATCGACTCCATTCAGACAACGTCCCGAAACAGTTGAGTCGGCGCCTGTTTCTCATTGCATGTGCGCAGAGGTACCGCGAGAGTAGACTTGCAAGAAACGTAACTGCCTTAAAACTGCACGCCGCCTTTTAATCCTTGCTCCATATGTGTAACGCATTCATGTGCTTATTTCCTTCACTGCAGAATTCTAACACACGGGTAGAGACAGGTGACAGACAGACTTACTATCGCGCTTGTTGAATAAATACGGAGCCCGGTAGAGGACACTGAAAATGAATTTTTTAAAACTCTAAGTACGTACTTAAAACTCTAAATTTCGTTTTCGGTGTCCTCTACTGGGCTCCATAAATATACATTATATGAATACTATAACAACTGCCTGTTGGTTTGTTGACTGTCTTGCCAATGTGGATTTCGTACAGTTTGTGGATTTCGTGGATTTCGATATTTAGCCACCGTCGATTTTGAATGGAATTTCGTGGACTTTGTGGATTTCGATTTTTAGGCAGTGGATTTCGTACATCGTCGGTGGATTTCGATATTTAGGCATATGGATTTCGTAGATTTTGTGGATTTCATGGATTTCGCGGATTTCGTGGATTTCGATTTTTAAGCAGACCGCTATGAAATGCGCTTAAAAATATTACCATTCCTGTGTCGGTTAGGGTTACGGTTAGGGTCAGTTTAGTTTGATTTGTTAGCAGTAACAGTTTTGGTGGTGTCAAGTGTTGCCATCTGCCAGCCGGCTGTGTGTATAGCCAAATGCAGTCAACTTTCACACGGCCGGCCGTGTGAAAGTTGACTGCATTTGGCTATACACACGGCCGGCCGTGTGTATAGCATCGTTCTAATATGATATTTATCGTGTGACGGTGAATAATGTAGCAGTCGTCGCTAATTTCCATGCATATGGCGGCATGATTTGACAGCTGTCGTGGAGCCGCTGTGTAACAATTATGAAAGGGCTATAACTAATAATAACCGCAGCGGACCCGAAAACGATCAGAACGGGAGTTGGATTCGACAGCAACAGACTTATTCTGCATGTTGTGAACATATTAGCCCGTGTTTGAACGTCTGAACCCTAACCAGGGCATCAGGGTATATTTTAGTGTGCAGTTGATGAAGATTGTGCAGTTGTAAAGTGAAAACGTGTAGATGAAAATGGCAATTTGTGCAGTTTTGATTTGCGTTGCCTAAACGAACTCTACGTGTATAATGGTATAACTACTCTGCATTTAGTGCAGTTTTGAACTGATATTTTCGATTTGAAGTGTTAATGTAGCGTTACTTGCAAAACGTTTCTGCTTCAAGGTGGTGAAGGCCATAAACTTCTGACCAGGGGCATTGCCTTTGAACCCCACTGGGGGCTCTGCTTTCAGACCCAATGAAGTGGGGGGCTTTGCACCAGGCCCCCATGACTATTCCCAAAATTGCATCACTTAATTTTCCTTAAAATATACCCTTACCTTAACCCTGCTGTAAGATGTCCGAAATTTGGCTAATATGTTCACAATAAGTCCGTTGTAGTCGAATGCTAACTCCTTATAGTCCATCTGTTGTTGTTGTTTTTGGGTCTTTTGTGGTCTGTTGCAGTTATTAGTCATACCATCATGAAAGCACAATGCTGTTAGGTCCAGCCTAAAAGCTGGCTTGGCTTGACCCACCTAGCTAAATACTGACCCGGCCAGGCCTACCTAACCCTGCCAGAAGCGCCATATTGCATAATAGGAATGCTTTGGTCATGGTCGCAGCATATAACTTCAAAGCAGCGTGCAGTGTCAGAAGCCACCTAAGCCACATTCATCGGATGAAGCAGTATTTGTTCACAGGTACAGGGAGACACAGAAACCATCATTTCTGATGTTGCAATGATTGGTTTATAGATAGGCCATATGGTTACATGGTTCCAGCCATCGATCACAGGTTGTGAACTGTGTGAAGGAATTAAATAATAAATTTCAGTGCTTACTTAGTTGCATAACAAGTCTCAACTATTGCAGAGAATGTGAGGCTGTGTATTTATTCTTGGTTGTTTATACTTTTTATTTTTTATGGAGTAATTATTTATTCTGTGTAACAGTGTCTGACGACAATATTGGCGTAATAGGCCAGGCCAACTCAGCCTCCTACACTCTGTGGGATGGGAAATAAGTACCGGCCAAAGTGTGGTGATGCACTGTGGCTGGGGAGTAAAAGCAGGATGGCTCATTCCATTCACGGAGAAGCATGTAGATGGCAAGTAAAACTGTGTGATCGCTCGTTAATATGTGCCATTCTGAGTGCTTTAGAGGTTAGTTTTCAGGAACAGACACTATACAAATGTCCTGACTTTAACTTCAACAGGTGTAACTGCAGTTTGCAGACCTTTTAATAATACATACGGTAATACATTGTGGAACGGGTAAAAACCACATGTCCGAACTTAAAAAAATTCTCTATACTTGTTAATTGTGCCATAGCTCTGTCTTCATGAGATGAAAGTGCAATATGTTGCGTACTTCTGCATTTTCTGGACAACATCATATTTTTCACATTATGGAGTGAATGGGCCAGAATCAGATGTTTTGTCCAGTTTGCCTCATGGTGGCACTGGGGCAAAGTCTGCCATCTCTGGCTACAGCCTGCATCTTGTTTTATAGTTGCCTACATTAATATAGGGTGGTGGTTTGGCGTAGTGGTAATGCGTTGGTCTCGGTAAATGAGGTTAACCTACGCTGAGTCCAGTTAGTACTGGGATGGCTATTCAGACTCCCGGAGGCGACACTTTATTTTGGTATGTAACTACCATCCAGGTTGACTCAGCCTTCTACCCTCTGTGGGACGGTAAAATGAGTACCAGCCAGCTACTGGGCAATTCTATGCATCACAGACGAACAGTCTGACATGTTTTATGTCAAAGCCCTCTGCTACTGTAATGCTTAGTTTAACAGTATCTGAGTATTGTACGTTTGTGTAAATTTTTTTAATTAGTTAAGTTACGAGACTAATTTTCCTGCCTTTGGAACACTCAGCCTGTTTTGGATTTCTTGTACTCTTAAATTTTAAATAGTTCTTTTTCCATAGTTTTTTTGGTGTTTTTTGTTTCACGTGCTTCACTAAGTTGGCTGCCATCAGGTTTTGAGTATTATGTAGTATTTGCATTATAAATCTTCTCTTTCTGTGCTGTCATTTGTAGCAGTGGCGCCGGCGTTACTTTATATTGTATGCACCGCCGCCATCGATAACTGGCATCACTTCCCAGTGTTTTGCAGACTTACATTACTTTGACAGCGAACAGCCTCAGTCCAGGAAAAAGGGCTCAATCAACCTAATAGAGTGTGAAGAAGTGCTTCATAAATTGAGCTCGCAAGACTATCCAAATGTTTTTGGATTGAAAACAAAGCATCACGGACGTGTGAGGACATACTACCTTGCTGCAGCGTCAGAAAAAGAGATGGACAAATGGGTTGAAGCGTTATGTTGTGTGCTGCATATGGACTGTGCATGTGAGTTTTGTTTGTTGCATGTGGTAAGCGTCGAAGTACATAATGTATTAAGGAGGCTCAGCTATTTTTACTTCGTCCGCGGGAGCGGTGGTGAAGTATTGTGATGAGTAGCATTAGCGTCCGAGAAAGGTCTGTCTGTGTCTGTCTGTCTGTCTGTCCATGAGCATATCTCCCAAACCACACACGCGATCTTTACCAATTTTTTATGCATGTTGCCTATCGCTGTGGCTTGGTCCTGCTCCAGCAGGGTGACGAAATCGCAAGGGGAAGGGGCAACTTTGGGGGTTTTCTTCTCCATTGACAATGCATCGTATTTGTACAGCATAGTCTGTATAGAGGAATAAATTTTGCTACAGAGGACCCATTTTGCTTAAATTTACTTCTTTATCGCGGTGTGACAGAATTCAATTTCTTATTATAAAGGGCCATAATTCGAAATAACTATTTCCAAATTACTTGCAAACTGAAGTAAAACAGGAATATAGAAATTTGACGATTAATTGGAGGAATTACGGAAACGCACGATGGCGTAACTCACTAATATCAAAAATATTGATACATTCGTAGTAACCAGATGGCGCCATGAGCTACATACTGCACATTACATGGAGGGCTATTGTTAGCCTGCACAGAATTGCAATGCTGAAGGGTTTATATTTTACCACTGTGGTTACCTTGTTCTTCTTTCTTTTAACTTCCTACGGTCTGGCGTTTTTTTGGGACCGACTTTTAACTATGACCAAACATATCTTTGCAACAGAACATGATATCAACATTTGGGAAGAATCTTTTCAATCTACAGGGACTCCCTACATGCTGCCCAAATATGGTGAACTTTGTTCCAGAAACGGCTGAGAACGGTTGGCGAGTTTTTGCCCAACCCCATAAATTTTCGCATTGGGAGACACTTCCAGCATTACCACATGGACGGTAGGCTATATAACAGACAGCAGGCAGACTTTGGCATGTGTTATATAGAGACGCGAGCTTACAGTCTAGAAAAAAAGAATGCCGGGTGGTCTCAGACTGGGCTTTGCCATGCATCTAGTTTCATTTACAGTTCCAATTCCTGAGAATAAATGCACAAAATATTACTTTGTTTACTGGTAATTTGTAACATCGAAAGATTTCTGTAATCTCATTGTGTTCCTTAATTTTATGGAAATTTTGCATAAGTCTACAGTCAAATTTGCATAAGCCGTTGTTTGACGGTTTGTGGAGAAACGAATATACTTTGATGCACGGATGTGATGTACGAAAGCGAAGTTAATTTAGCATTAACGGTACTTATGTTAAGGAAGTATATAGGGGTGCGATTCCACACTGCGGGTGAAATCTGCTGTCTACGATTGCCTTGTTATCTGCCCCATAGCTATAGCATATAGCATGGGACAGATAATAAAATCGTTTTGCGTCTGTCCGTGCGTGTGTGTCCGTCTGTGGACACTCTCACGGTCGCATTTCT
>Ga0209780_1003541_pt1 | contig 11705 bp, 7 predicted proteins | sample WorMetexBAHAMAS2_FD_187384 | JGI IMG/M metagenome (GOLD analysis project Ga0209780, IMG submission 187384) | Marine gutless worms symbiont microbial communities from Max Planck institute for Marine Microbiology, Germany - Inanidrilus exumae... | ecosystem: Host-associated > Annelida > Digestive... | reverse complement strand
GATGGAGTTTAGGGGCTTAAATTACTAAACTGACCCTAACCGTAGCACTAACCCTAACCGACGTGCAGTAATTGTAGCACTAACCCTAACCCTACGTACACACGTGATGCGGACCATTGACATGGCTCAGTAGTCGCTAGGAAACAGCACCATATGCATTGTCAGCCACACACAAGGATAAAAGCTGTTACGTGTTTTTAGAGAGTATGTCGCGCGATTTTTTGCATTGTACCTACTGGAGAACCCAGGTGTCATAACATTCCCTGCTAGAGTTATTCACTTATTACCACTGACTAACTCCTGTTGGTTGTCTGTCAGAGTGTATTAACGTGTACAGATGTCTACATCACACAGCAGTAGCATGGTTAGTTGCTAGTTGATCAGTGTAGATGAGGTTTGTTTTTGTTCATTGTTGTAGACATACAAACCAGCTTGATGAACTGAACATTCAGTCAGTGACTGGTAGGTTGGACTTTTGCTTTTGTGTTGTGTAGTGTGTCTATTGCAAAAAATTGCACGTTTTCCAAACCTTATGTAAGAACGATATTGGTTTCATCTAACAGCTAACACTGCAAAAATTTGATGTTACATGTTAAATGTACAGCTCTTGGAATATGCACCAGACCGAAAACCCGGTCATTTGTTCTTACATATTCTTACATATTCATATTCTGATAGTACATTTCCAGGTCGTCATATTTGGTGCTGCATATTCTGACCTTTTGTCTGCAGTGCCGCCAGCTCAAGTGCTTTTTGGTTTTCTTTAACTGTGCATGTCGATGATGTTCTGATGCAAACGTTCAAATACGTTTTCTGTTATCAGCATTTAGCAACAATTCATTCACATGTCATTTTTTGTATTCTTTTTCACTTGGTCTTATTGTATAAAACACTGCTGAAAACATCAGGACACTTTGTACTTTGAAGATGTTGTGTACATAGGTGGAAGTTCTGTTATGGTAAAGACAAAAGCTGATAGCAGTAATGTCACTGACAGTCCACATCATATCCAGCCAACTACTGGTATGTTTATATATGACATCGATCAGTTGGGAGCACTGCAGTCAGCTGCAGCAGTCGCGCTCTCATGTCGCTTTTGAGGATTTAATTATCCCTTTTGCTGCATACACCGCAGCAGAGATTCCGAATGTTTTCCAACGGACCGGACAACCCCCAAAATTGCCCCTTCCTATGGGGATGTGGATCCCATCTAAAATACGGTTGCTTTGACCAATATGAGACACCCCAAACGGCATCTCGGTCGGTTCATCTGTTTTTGCACAGCTGACACGTGTGCTCAACACACAGACTGACATACACACACGGAGACAACGCTACGTGCGACATCTGTAGCAATAGGCCGCATCTATGCACTGTGTGCATAGATGCGGCGTAATAATAATAATAATAATAATAAAACGGACAGATAAAAACATACACAAAACATCAATTTCAGTTGCGACCTCGTCTCCAAACTCCACTGGAGAATTTACGGCTGAGCTATTTCGGCACGAGAGGGAAGTGAGGAGGGAGAGAAGAGATCCGTTCTCGTATCTTTGATAAGGTCATTTAACCACTAGCTGCTAGTCTGTTCACATTTTATTTAGCGTTCGGCACGAGTTGTTACTTCTTTCTTCTTTTCTTTCTCCGTGCGATGGCCTATATATTCTGTCATGTAGCTTGAAGTACGGTAAATCTAATAAACAGACTAGAAGGCTGTAGTGTGTTGAATGAACACAATACAGTATTCGCCCGAAAGCGGTCCGCTATATGCAACAGGTGTTTCCCTGGGCCCACCAGAGTCCTCGACACAAAAGACATCTCGATCGCTTCAGCCGTTTTGCAGGGCTCACTAGGCGACAAACCGACTGACAGACCGACAGACCACGGTACTCGGTCGGTAACAATAGGCGATTGGCTCACTCTCGGCGGAGTCATAGCCGAACGCGTGAAGGCCGTTCTTTTGGTCCACAGGTAAGGTAAGTTCTCTCATATTCGTTACCGTACGTCGGGCCCGGAGCTGATCACGGTGTACAGGCAGTCAGTGACATGAAGCCATCCACCCGGCGGTACGAGGCTGCCATTACTTTCCGCCAGGCCTGCCGTTACCCTCCCAGCCGAAAAGCGTCACCGCCCATCGGCCGGTACCAAGTTATACTGCTTGGTGTCTGCTTGGTCCGTAGAGTATTTGCAATATTCGCCTTCGGGAGAATAATTATTATTATTGTTTTATTACGCAGCGAATGCAGCACATTAAAAAACATACAATCACAATGAGTAAAAAATATCCCATAATAGGCCTAACGTAAATTTACGCTGCAAATACCATGAAACGACAACGTCGGTGTTGTGTTTATTTCATTAACGCTAAGTAGACGTCAGCTAGTACAATCATCGATGTCAAGACAGAAGCACGTACAAACAGCAAAGAAAATACCCTTCAAACATGCAAAATGCAAGTACCCTGTTGAAAACGGAACGCGCAAAACAAAAACTATAATCAACAATCACACAGAAAGTAGGCCTACCAACCTCCGCCAAGGTTAAGCATACTGGTAAAGGTGACGTCTAGCGTATACAAACAAAACCGACACATCATCAATTTATTCATACGCCACGCGTAACTTCTAAAGATAAATATCCCATTTACCACGATTCATACTGTCCCAAAATATAGCTCACTGTTGTTTCTACTAGAAAGGCCATATTCCATAATCAAACAAAATCACAAAGATTCATCCGTGACTTTTTCACCAATGCTGCTGAGTTTGACAGACGACAAGCCGAGGTGAAAAGACAATGTCGTTGACGGAGGAAAATAACAGTACATATTCACAGCAAAAACCTCTTATAAGTTGTTACTAAACCATTATGTAGACAACCATGTACCCAGTCAGTGTGGGCCGCAGACCGTCGCATCACATTAGCTCGGCTATGTAATTTCACATAACTTCACTGCAGAGGCGGTTCTAGCTATCAGGCCGGGTAGGCCGTAGCCTACCCAAACTCGTTCCTGGCCTATCCAAACGGCGCGGGTCATCCCCATGATCCCCAAGTACACCACTTCTGTTGGCCTACCCAAAATTTGCTTGGCCTTTGACTGGCCTACCCATAGGAATATTCCTAGAACCGCCCCTGCTTCACTGCTCGATCGCAAAGAACCCCGTGAACGACTGACAACAGTTTTGATTAAACTGTTATGTTTAGAACCGTTTACAACTATAACTGCACAGAAATGATCGTTTTCAGCTCTCTGGCGAGTTTCAGAAGGTCTCTGGAAGCAACTGATTTATGAGCACTTACTTATTAGGAGTTTGTCTCAAATAATTGTGTTTGTGTTGTGTTTTACATTTGTTGTTAATTTGTGTTTTTAGGTTTGTAGGTTTTACATTTTATGGCTGCCTTAAGCGATACTTTGCCTGTATGTAGTCTTGCCTTGCTGGTGTTTTGGTGCTTTAATGTACGTTATGTGTCAGTTCATGGCGAATAAATACGATACGATACGAAATTCCGTTCAGTTATGATTAAAAAACCGAACAAGCAATCGAAAACGGGAAACCTATTGCATAGCCTGCGGGCAGTGATTAAGTGACACCGTTACGTAGACAGCATTCGTGACTACGAAGCAAAACAACAGCAAATGAGCACAAAAATACGCATGCTTCGACAATAAGCAACGAATGCTGAGAAAGAACACCACCTTCACCGCTTCACGCAATACTGCAATGCAAGAGTGGCACAGAGAGTCGCTATCAGTCATGCACGAGTGTGCACCGATATCACACTCGGCAGTATACTCGTACAGGTAATCAATAGTACACCTGCGCACTTGATTATACGTAAGCAGGTATGAAACACTGCCTATACGTTGTCACATCTGTGACGTACTCGAGGTGTTTGGCCGAAGAGTGCCGCTGACTAGTAGGATGCGCCATTTTCGGAGTTCAGCCTACAAAACTGATGTCGTGGTCATTTATCGTGAATAAAGATAAATATATATTGTAAATCTGTTGTACCAAAACTCGCCTACGCGAATTTATTCTTGGGGATATATTACGTCGGACCACTTCCAGCTCTGAATGGTAGGACCATAACGTCGGTGACGAGCGAAGCGTCGCCATTTGTCGCATAACCAGTGGCGTTTCTAGTACTCAAAAAGTGGGGGCTGATTTGGGGCCAACATACATGTGTGGCAAAGACACGAGGTGTATGTAAGAAGCAGTTTTACACGACGTATGGTGTGGAGCAACTACCCCGTAGTATATGGCACTTTATAGGCCCAGCGTATGAAGAGTGGGAGCAACCTGGGGGCAAGCCCAAATTCTGGGGGCATGGCCCTCACACCTCTCCGTATAAACCCATAGCGTGTAACGCATTAAAACTGACCAAATAGCAAGCAGTTTAACCAGAAACAATAGCTTGTGGGTGTATTTGGTGCTGAAATATTAACAAGAAAAGATCACGCCGACATAAACGAAAAACTTTGAAGGTGAAGCGCGGAAATCGGCTACGAAATCACGTAACTTTCTACATAACGACAATAAATGTCAAGGTGTCTATCCAGCACTTGTCAAATATAGCGTAAATGTAACGTAAGCCAACAAAGCCTAACAGAAAGTGCCCATCAAAATAAAACAGTATCGCCTATTTATTCGCTCGAACTCGCAACAACATCTTTGTAAAAATTCAGCGCAAAATCATGCCAGTACCCTGTAAGGCCGTAATATATGTACATAAAAAACACAGAACTTGGAAATTTGTGCCTGAAGCTCGACGTCATAGTAAGCAAGCAAGTCTACGAAGCTATAGACGTACATGTAACGGACGATTGTCAGCTCTACACTGTGACAACATGCCGACGGTAGACGTATCAAGAGGGCCCCGCACCCAGGACGTCGTCACCGTCTACGCCACGCCATAGGCGCCGCCCCGCGTTTACACAACCGCCCCCACTAACCCTGTCGTCGATTACCTACATCAAAGAGACTAACCCTACCGTCACACAACGGTAACGGACACAGTACAGAATGCTGCGGCTCGATTCAACGATCGTAGCCATAGTCACAGTGGCCGTAGTGGCGGCACTGCCCTTAGGTGGCTTCGCTGATGATGGAGTTTGAACTGTTTTGAAACAAGACGCTTAGCCGTCGCAGAGGGACCGCGCGACGCTCTCTGTCAACTGAAATCTTGTCAGCTGCTGCAAAACTGTACGAAAAATCGCATTTAAAATGCATGCAATAACCAAATGACCTTGAACGTCACTCAAGATTATAATAAATGGATAGGCCATATATCACTTCCTATTAGTGGTCTGTATAAGAACGTCACCATTTATAAACTACTACTTACAGCGTGACGACTGCACGTAACTCTGAGAAGTCCTGCAGCTTTGATTCGACAGTTAAAATTATAGGCTACGCACTACAGATAAAAAGCTGTAAAATTCATTTTAAAAACCTGACGACCACATCGCCTGAATGTCAACGTGACGCAGATGAGTAATTATACCATCTTCTTATGATTTTTACGACTTTTTACAATAAACGTGCGCATCGATTCAGATACATTTTCTAGTAACTTTAACCATTTTGTTAGAACGCATGCGCCGAAAAGGCGGTATTTCCATTTCCGCTCCGAAATCTGCTATCAGCCTCGCTTTCAGTGACGTCCATTGCACGTAAAAGGTCTGAAATTGTTGTGATTTTGCAACACTTCTGACGCTTTTGGTCATACATTATATTACGCATGCGAAGAAACGTAGCTTCCGTTCAAAAGTCTGACACCACCATTCAACACAAAAGAGACGGATATTATTTTGTCGACTTGGATACATTTGTTTACCATTTGTATTTGCACATGCGCAGAAATGGCGGTAGTCATACTTCCGGTCCGAAATCTTTACCATCTTTCTCAGCGGCGTGAATTTGGTGGAAGAGGATTGAAATTTTGGCGATTTGGCAGACATCGGTGCGCAGAACTGGTGGAATACAGCGTGCTTCATGGTTTGTAAAAACTGACTGACGATGGTTAGTAGCCTTGCAGTAGCCCAACTGTCGCCAGCCAGACACTGCCAAGGTATGTTGTTAAACAGGCCGCCTTGACTGGCCAACCCTATACATAATCACGGAAAACGGCAAAGCGTAACTGAATCGTGAACGTAAAGCGGAGTCAACACGCAACCAGCGATCAAATACAAGTGAAAGCTCAAAACATTAACATTAGCCGCGTTGTATCCAGACTAGTCGCAGCAATGTGTTGACCTGGTAGGCTACTGACGTGTTGGCAGCGGGCGTTCCTTCTCCATGAGTCAAATGGTGGCACAAGAACGAATGAAGCCAGACTGCGTGATAATTGCAGTGCTTTTAGTCGCCTCATTACTGTGATAGGAATGGCTTCAGCCCACACAACACCTGCTTTAACCCATTTTGCCAAGAGTTCCAAAATGGGAACAGTGACTAAGGGATTCTACGCCAGGCTGGCTAACCGGCCATTTGTAGTTTTTGACTTTCTGGCACTCTGGCGCTCAACCATGAGCGCCAGAGTGCCAGAAAAGATCGTTTAGCCAGCCTGGCGTCGAATCCCGGAATTAATGTAGCTATTTTAAAACACTGAACCAAAGTGGGTTAATCATCCGCAAACGTTCTCGGTGACTCCGCGATTCAATAAACACTGTGTACGTACAGGCAACTTAGGCAAGCGTAAAGCCCTCTAATGCTCAATCTCAATAATTACACTGAAATTCGTTCTATGAAGCAGCTTATTGACAAGCAGCTAGCTGCAGCCATGCCACTGCTGCTGCAGCTGCCGTCTGCCGACCGAATGAATACACAACAGACATATACCGAAATTCACACAATCCGACAAAGGAGAAAACGTAGAGTAGGAGCTAAAACGGAAGCACATGCATGTATACCTATATGGCTAGAAAACAGAAGCAAAGCCCCGTCAAAACGACTTAGCATAACGTCAAACATTTTGTAACCGTCCAGCTACATATTGGCATCGGAAAACCGGCGAAAAGGCAGCATGACATCCCATCTCTCAAACTGATCAAGAAATAATAAGACCTGCGGATATTTTTTTCAGACTGAAGTCAGTGTTTTGTGTTTCCGTCTGTGCTCTGACACTGTTAACTGGGTGACAGGTAGGCAGTCATCTGACATGTGAAAAAATATGAACCAATTTCCGCATGTAGCCTATGCCGCGCAGGCTAAAAATACAGCTCATGTCGCCGATAAAAATGCCAGCCTATGATGGTAAGTCGCGTGCTAAAGAGCGGCGTCCATGGACGGAGCCCGTGGCGAGTATTAGGGATGAGGTGGTCGGGGGCGCAGCCCCTGCAGAATCTAAGCAGTTTAGCTCTAAAGCTATGAGAAAGCGCCAAAAGTTGCCTCCGATTTTGCACAGTTGTAAATATGGATTTTGAGCATGAACTGCAAAAAGGCAGGCCTACACGAGAAAGAAAGCGAAGAAAAATGTGCACTGAAAGACTGTTCTAGTCCACCGGAAGGTGAAGGGGGCGGCCAACGTAAGAGCGCAGCGCATAAGTCAGCCGCCCCAGTAAATTTGTCAGCGACCCGCGATGACTGACAGGTTGTGAGAACGAGCGAAGCATAAACGTTCAATGGCCGCCAGCTGAAACGACTCCAGGTCCTGGAAAACCTCTCCATCGACAACGCACGTATTCCAAGCGACGACGAACGTCGACGGACGAAGACAGCATGACGTCACGTGGAGAGACTAATAGACAGGGCGGACACTCGGGGTCCAGACTGTGACGCAGCCATTGTCGTGAGAGCCAGAACGGCGCTTACTTCCTTCCAGTACAGATCATCGCCACAGCTGCTCGGAGCACCACAAACACACATCACAAACGACATGCCACGCTCGCTTCTCGTCTTTACAAAATACACATGCAAAATACTTTATTCGTGTGTGGAAGCCCGGAGGCTCCATGTATGATGTATTTAACAACCACATGAAACTAGACATGTCGCAACTTTGATGGTTGCAACGTAATGCCCGCCGAAGAGTGGGTCACAATGAGCAAACGAATTTCAGCCGTTTCTGGGTCAAAGGTCACGGAAAGTAGGTCAACTTGTAGGGGACACATTGTAGATTGACACTAGCATTTTTGTTTGTCGATGTGACGTTTCGTTCTGGAGATATGCGGTGTAGAGTGCGGAAGTCGCGGAAAAATTGGTTCAAAATTAGATGTTTTTTGCGCCCCAAATTTGGAGGCAGACCCCAAAATTTTGGGGAGGGGCATTTGTAAATAGATACCAGTTCCGCCTACTGGCCAAGTTTGGTTGAGATCCCATGGCTGGTCTTTCACCTATGCTGACGAAATAAAAAATACATTACAGTGGTAAAATATAATGACCTTGCCTTCGGCGGCCATAATCATTCATTCTGAATATTCGACAAACGGAATCAAATAAACGAGTTCTTTAATCAGTTAGTCTATCAGCACACCGAAGCGACCAGTGACAGATTAGTCAAGTTCAGTAGGTAGCAGGTTGTGAAGAACGTGTTCAGAGTCGTGGACAATCTGGTCAAAAAGTTGCTTAGTCTGTCGTTGGTGTCGTGTGTGGAGGCTGTCCATGTCAAGAACAACATTTAAGCAGCACATCAAACAGCCTTATTTCTCTCAGCCAATTAAGAGCATGCTAGATCGAACGCTGCTAGGTAATTATTTAGCCCGCCCGCATAGGCATACCGACATTACTTTCTTTTCAACGGTCTCCTTGGAGACAAATTATCTCGGAAAATACTGAACCATCTTCACCAAATTTTCAGGATAGGGAATGATCAATTCGACCTTCTTTTTCACGATCCATCAAGGGACGTTGCTATGGTAACAGATTTTTGGCGCGAAGCAGCGAAAATTAGCATACCCCCTTCATTCTGCGCGCTGTCATTCCACAACGGATGAGAGGATCGCAACGTGGTTGAACGCATTAACACCGCCGATGATCCCTCTACGTCGGATAAAAATGTGATGGCCGTTGGTCCACTAATCCCCGAGTTTTGCAGGCGAGTTTGCGCCAGGCGGGCTACATGCTGGTTTGTTGGTTGGTTGTAAGATTAACGTCCCCTTTCAGAATACAAATAGTTTATATTGGGGACGAAGTATTGGATGGAGATTTAGTTCCGCCAGGTTAAGGATGGCCAACGATACAGTAACCTCCCAATCTCATTGCCTTTTTGTTCAGCGACGACCCAAAATGGGAAAGGATAGGTAAGGAAGGCTCATTTAAGTTATTACGCTAGCGCCTACAACAGGATGGAAACTAACCAACCACCATGTACAAGACGTATTTATCAGTTCCGTGTGATATCATAGACGCGTTAAACTAGTAGCCGCTACAAATGTCTATCGTAGCCGTGACGTTAAGTTAGATGGCTACACGTAGCCGATACAATTGCAATCGTAGCCGTCGCGAGCCAAAAAAGTTGGCTACGTGTGTCTCGCGTTGGTGGGCGGAGCTTAATGAGGTGAGTGATAATGCGTGAAAGGTGAGATTTGTGTATAATTGTTACATTTTTAATACTTAGATTTATTGGTTAACATGCTGACGACGGCCGACGGTGATAACGCACTCACAAATAGCGTTTAAGTGGCGTTTGGCTGGTACTGCTACGGCTAAGGCTAGCGTGCCCGTTAAATTATGCTACGCTAGCTACTGTTAGCCGAGCGTAGACTACTTCCTGTAGCGGCTACTAGTTTAACGCGTCTCTTGTGTAATTGCTGTTCTTCAGTTCCTTCCTATAATATATCAGTGCCTAACGACTCTCGTTGTAACTTGTATAATATTTTTCTGTATGGGTTTGGCTTTGGAATGTTTCTCGTGTAAAACCCAAAAGAAGCACCCGGGGGACCTCCCGCCCACGGTACCAGACCTGCCTCCTCCAGCCCGTCTACATGCTGGGCTTTGCCACGCATTTCTAGTTTTACGCATGTCTTAGGCCTATAATGACGTCAGGTGTGATATTACACATAGAATATTTAATTAAGGGAACATTTAGTAACAGTTTAAAATAATACATCCTTTTGCAATACTACATGTGTTACATTTAAATATCACAGAACAATCGTTGTTCACACACGTTTTAGCACGATCCGCTGACTAACCAGAAACGGCTTACGTGCAGGCCCTTACTTTATTTGGCCCACCCTGTAACTACAAGTGACTATAGCACCGAGCGACTGACAGACCTACCTATCGCTGGTAGCTTGTTCGTTGAACAGCCGAGGACTGACAACATTCATTTTTCCTGTACATTCGTGCAAACACACAATCGCGCGCCTACAACGTCCATGCTTGCCTCAGTGAACAGAATATCAACAACAATGGCCGTACCAAGAACGCCGGTTAATTCCAATTTGCTGCTGAAATGTTAGGAAAAGCAACAGATTCATAGAACAAATAGAACTGTTTGTTTGGCTTCTTTCAGAGTTTAGCTTCATCAGCATCTGTTCATGGCTATAGTGAACAACATACTCTCTGCATCAGCAAGCTCAATATTCTCATTAGTCACCACTATCACTATTTCTAGCATAAAACATTGGCACAATGGTCCGCATAATTACTTCCCCTCAGTAAAGGTGCGAAAATTTGCGATCAGTGTGTCTGTACGTCTGTCTGTCCGCTCGCACATCTCAAAAGCCAGACGTCAAATTTTCTGACACGTTACCTGTGACCATGGTTACCTGTTACTCGATCCTCCTTATGCAATAAGTTTTGTAGATGACGTCATGTTTTCACATAATTTCACAATTTAGCGCCTCTGAAGTTACGACCTAATGGTGTTATACAAATCTGTTTATCATTATTATTATTATGGGGCCAGTGGACCGAAATCAAGCACGACGTTATGTTTCGTCCAGTTCGCCAGGTGGCGGCAGCAGTCGGACGTCAGACAACGTTATATTTGGTCGAGTTTGCCCATGGCGACACCAGCGGCGAAGACGCTGTTTACAACTGTAGGCGTGTTAATGTTATAGTTTAGAACGTGGTCACTGCATAGTTTCTTCAGTGCAACGCACTTTTGGTTGGGTAAATCCCGCCTGTAAGACATCTGCCAGTTAAGCTGATACGGCGCAGCAAGAGGCGGTGTGGTGGTGTTGCTGGCGGTGGTTGCTGATGTTTGGTTAAAAGGTAAAGGTAAAGGCTTCCCATACTCGTTACCGAACGTTGGGCCTGGAGCTGATCCCGGTGTACAGGCAGTCAGCCCGCAGGTGACTATAAGTCATCCACCCGGCGGTAGGCTGCCATTACTGTCCGCCAGGCCGGCGGTTACCTTCCCAGCCGCAGAGTATCACTGCCCCTTGACCGGTACCAAGTTATACATACATACATACATACATACATACTGTTTGGTGACAGAGGCACATAGGTGTGACCAACTTGCCCAAGGTTGTTATGCAGGTAGTAGAATTTGAACTCACGACCTGTTGATCGCAAGTCCAACGCTCTACCCGTTGCGCCAGTTAGTTCGTATAATTATTTACTTGTTTTTTTGCGATTTTGCAAGCCTAACTAACAGCGTTTGAGTAGTTTACCTGCATTCAAGTTGGTGTGTCGTAAAAGATCATTGGCCGGCGCTGCGCTGCTGTCGACGGCGACCACGTGACGGGTCACGTGACGCGCATCTGTCGCGACGCTCAAGTCTTCAGGTTGGTCGGCCTCTGGCGCCGACAT
>Ga0209780_1003540_pt1 | contig 11706 bp, 5 predicted proteins | sample WorMetexBAHAMAS2_FD_187384 | JGI IMG/M metagenome (GOLD analysis project Ga0209780, IMG submission 187384) | Marine gutless worms symbiont microbial communities from Max Planck institute for Marine Microbiology, Germany - Inanidrilus exumae... | ecosystem: Host-associated > Annelida > Digestive... | reverse complement strand
ACAAGATATCAGTCTTCAGATTCTACATTTGCAGAATGTGTCAATAGTCTTCAGGTATTTACTAATATTTGTTTTGCAAACACTGAAATTTTCCAGTTGGTAAAAATTTTCCTGACAGTTTCACTAGATAGGATCCTTACTCCTTATTACATTGTCTAGTTTCAACAGAACTTCCAATTGCAGTTTCGTTTTTCAGCTTGTTAACGTTATGAAATTATTTCAGGTACTGACGTCGGAGGGCTGTCGTAATGGAAGTATCACCCTTCTGTCCGAAGTCCATTGGTGGATAAAGAAAGGATAAGCCCAGTACACTGATTACGATTAGTGCTTTGTTCTGTTCAGTGTTTTGACATGACAGGAAGGAGTGAAGAACATCCGCCCCGCAAAACAACCAGTTCCACTACTCCCAAGAGGTTGCGTGGCCCCGTGGTAGAACGTCGGTCTTTGGCCGGCAAACTTTCCCTGTCCTGCGCTCGACCTGTAGCTGACGGGTGACCACTTATTTGGGTAAACCGTTAGCTATACGTCAACCAGCCAATCCAACTCAGCCTTTCATCCTTTCGGGGTCGATAGATAAGTATTAAGCTGAAATTGGATGTCTGCTACCTCAGTTATTGGCGGCGCCGTCTGGTGAACGCTTACGAAGTAAAGGCAGGCATGGTATAATTTGCAGGTAAAACTGTGTGATCTATGCCTGTGCGCTTTGAGATATACATAGTGTATGAATGGCGCTATGTAAATACTCTTTCTTTCCTTTCCTTTCTCTTCCAGAATAGGTGAACTGGAAAGGGAACTGGCTGATCAATGGAAAAGGAAAGGAAATGAAGAGTATTTATATAGCGCCATTTACTACAAAGGCATAGTCTCAAAGTGCTCAGACATGGATCGCACAATTTTACCTGCAAATTACACCTGGGAAAATGGCCGTTAGACTGACGTGATAATAGTAATACCTTTATGAAATTATTTTTCTATATATTGTTATATTGCTATTTTTCATGCTCGCCTGTCTAATTCTGATAAACATTAATTGTTATAGATTTCAGAAGGCCTGTGCATTACAGTGTATAAGAATCTTTAAGAAAGGAATAAATTGCAACGTCATACAGAAGCAAAGAAATGTTTGTGGTTTAAGACTGACATGACCTATTAATTTTGCTGTAATATGTGAAGCTGCTTTTTAAATTTTCTGTAATTCTCGGAAATGTAATTTCTGTTAACATTTTGTTTGTGTAGTGAACCTCCGAGATGTTCGACAGAGTTGATATTCAAATATGAAACTCATTCTGGTAATGAGGTGTATAACCAGCAATATGAGATTGTGCAGCCTCTGCCAAATATGACAGTCGCCAGTGGCACTAATATTACTCAGGTGACAGTAACAGCTGAGCATGCTGGGAAGGTCATAATTGGCATAAACAAGACTTCTGAATTAAGCGAGTAAGATTTATGTTAATTTTTGCACTGCAGTGCCAGGACACGGTAGATAATTAATTGTCAACATACTTGACATTTAGTACTACATATATTGCAGTTGCTTTTTAGTGACCGATATTCAGTCATTAGATTTCTCATGCACTGGCATGCTAGCACAATAGGTAGGGCATTGGAGTAGCTGTTTCGATCCCAGCCATTCCACTGTTATGTGGGAGGGTACAGGCAAGTTGTTCACACATTATGGTACCTGCAAAGAAACAGTGATGATGTAAAACTGGAAAGTTAACCATGGACATGACAGAAAATAGTGTCAGCCTGCTGGTGGTTTCATGACTATTGTCATGTGCGGACCATCTACCTGATGCCAGAGTTTAGCACTGGCCCATACAGTCTATGGGGTTTATGCGAGATACGTATTTTATTTATCATTTCATTTGCTGAGCTAATTCATGTTAATAAGCTGTGTGAAAGATTTAACAGGTAATATTTTATGAATGTTCATCTGTTTCAGCGTAAGTGATTCATTTGTCCGAGTGACAGTGATGAACAGCTATGCCATTGACATCATTTCTATAGTTATTGGCTGGATGTATTTTTTTGCATGGTCCATCTCATTCTATCCACAGATAATTGAAAATTTCCACCGCAGAAGGTATAGTATCGACTTTTTAATTGTTTGCATATTTGTGCTTTGTGCAACAGAATAAGCTTTTCTGCCTAGTGTAGACCTGCACTTAGTTTTGCAAAGGCAGTTTTGTCTTCTAGTTGGTCAAATTAGACTGGTTACAGTGCACACATGCTAGTGACAATGGCTGTGTTTATTGGGCAGTGTTCAAGGACTGAACTTTGATTACATCACCTACAATCTAACGGGTTTTTTCTGTTATGCCGTCTTTAATGTCGGACTGTTTTGGAGTAAAGCAATACAGGTAAGATGTTGTCCGTTCTAGCAGTAATTTAGAGATTAACATTAAAACTTAGCAACATCTACACATGTTTAGACAAATGGGATATAAGATGTGTCAGTTGAATTTTCTGTAGATGCCATTCAGCTATTCCTTAGCACTTATGCTATTTATTCTGTGCTGTGCTTTTTTGAAAACAAAAAGATGCCAGTATGCATAAGTTATTTTCACAACAGTACTTCATGCATTCAAAAGCCCTTCATATTCAGGTTCTGTAATGCAATATTAATTTTTATTTTTCTCGTTGGAGAAATCCAGTAACACATCCTATTTATATAATAATTCCATTAATTTCCATCAGTCGTCAACTCATCATAAGACTCTAGTAGACTTTGGTAGTTATTACAGTCGTGTGAAACTGTGGCAATATGCTTTTGGCAGGAAGAATATTTTTCCGAGTATCCACACGGTGTGAACCCAGTTCAGCTGAATGACGTCGTTTTCTCATTGCATGCGACTGCTGCTTGTATTGTCACTGCTTTGCAGTGTTTTATTTACAAGGTCAGTGTTAGTCAGTGTCGATGATATTTGTTCTTTCTTTCAGCCGTGTGAAGGGAGTGGACTCCAGGAATCAGTGTTTGTGTGGATTTAGCGTGCACTGAATCTATACCATTTTGGCTTATCCCCATGGACACAACTACTGCTACCTAGGAGGATAGAGTATATAAAATCTGGAGTGCTGACCGGCCCATTTCAACAACAGATGATAGTGGTCTCCTAGTTCTGCGACATGGAGGACGCCATCATTTTCATAGGTTATCAGTAAGACAACAAGATCTGTAGCAATAACGAATGAGAATAAGGAAAACTAAGTTTTATAAAATTTCGACATTTAAACGTCACTATAACATCTTACAAACTTACAACATTTGTCTGAACTATTTTTCTTCGTGGCACCGTTGGTGTGTTCTGGTGTGCTCGCATAATTTGGTTTTTCGCTGCACATGAACACTCGAAACCAAATTACGCCAGCACACCAGAACACACCAACGGCGCCACAAAGAAAATAATGCAAACAAATGTTGATATGCACGCAGTGTGGGAATTAAGCTAAAAGAACTCGGGGATCAGTGGCCCCAAGGTCAACATAGATGACAAAATAGCGGGTTTGAATACATGAACTAGGGGTCGAACCCCCAACCCCGCGGTAATTCCCACACTGTATGTACGTTTGTTACAATATATTATAGTAAAGTGAATGTCGAAATATTTTATCGAATTTAGTACATTTCCTATTCTCATTCTTTATTGCTACATATTACGTTTTAATAACTGAATTCATCTTACCGGCAGATGATCAGCTTGCATCAAACCAGCGGCGAGCCGCGAGCACCCAAGAAGTAGGTTGTGCGGCAAAGCCTGCAATATATTACTAAGTGCTACTTTCGCCACGCCTCTAGCAGCTCATAAAACTGGGAATGCGCAGTAAGGCAAGTCAACTAGCCTTGACTCCTACTCATATCGTTTTACAGCCATTATACACCACAAGCTTCTTAACCCTTCTGTATATAGTGCTGCCCTGCGTGGCGGCTGTTGTGTCCCGCCCTGCGTGGCGGATGTTATTGTAAATTGCGCGGTATGTCAGCAATTTAATAAACGAACATTATTATTATTATTATATTAGCTGTGTTAGCCAGCACCCCCAGTTGAGACGAACTGGAGTATTTTGTAGCAGCAAAGTTTTGCTGCCCGCATCGCTTTGCTAATGGTAACTAGTGCATTCAGATTAGGGGGAAAACACTTTTCAGTTTTATTAATGGTGTTACCCATGTTGCTGTGTACCATCCATGTCCCTGTGGACAGATGCCAAGATATCTAGTTGTCACAGAATGGTGTAGTCAGTTAACTAGACAGTTCATATTGCCAAAGCGACCAACATTCGTTTACATGGTCATGAAAAACAGAATCATTCTATCGGACTTAAACATTAGCATATCAGTAACTAGACTTGTTGCAGTGTATCTGGAGACACGCTGCAATATAGGCTCGAAAAGAGCACTTTCCACCGGCCTACTCCACAGGTGACACAACTGTTTACTTATATACTGATGCACAACCTGTTTAGTTCCTGCATTCGACGATACATAGTGTCACGTGCCTGCGAATGAATGATGCCAACATTATCTGCCATGTGACTTATTTTCATTTTCCAATTTGTCTTATTTTTTCAATATATCGCTCACTAGACCGCACCAGCACTGCAGCGTACTATTGGTTTTAATACACAATATCGGAGATCAGATGGTGCCGAAAATTTGGGTAGGTACCTTTCTTGTATGGAACGTACAGCCCAGCGGAAAGAGTTTAAATTAAACAGTAAAAATGGAAACTAGACATCTCGTAAGGGGATCATTTGGTAGTGAATTTTCGGCATCTGTAATCATTGCAGAGTTATGATGGCCTGAAGTCGCAAGACCTGGAAATTTTGTGAGCAATTTTTGCATTCTTTGGAAAAACGACCCCTCATGGTAAAATTTTAAAAATTCTGTTCTGAAAGTTGTCACCGCCTCACTGATCGTTACTGTTTTTAAATGTCGTAAAACTTGTTTGATGTGAAATCGGTGAAATCGTGCATTATTTACGTGACACAGAAAAATTTCGGCTGCCTATCAAACTGTCGCTACTGCGCGAATCACGTCCAAAATCTGCCAGGGCCAGCCCCCGACATTAGGCTCACACTGTTCCAGATTGCATCCCAATCAGTTCACTTTTGGTGTAGTTGTAGCCGATAGTGTGAAGACCATTCTTTTGCCCCATAGAGTATTTGCATGATAGGCTCTTCGAGCCTATAATGACAGATCTCGTGATAATTTAACAGAGTTTGAAGTAAGACTGATCCACTGTATGTGACTGTGCTGCTAGTCTGGTGGTCAGAAAGTGTCAAAAGTTTGCCACATCCTTCTTGGCATCATGTTGTTGTTCCTCCTAGTCTCACTGTTAGTGGTGCTAGCACATGCAATGACATGGTTGATGTACCTCTACTTCTTGTCCTACGTCAAACTTGCCATTACACTCATCAAATACGTGCCACAGGTAAGAATCTGTTTGCTGTAGAGATTTTCTTTTAGACATGTTGGTACCTTTTGCACGTGGTTTGTTCAGTGTCAGGAAGTGCACTAGCCTGTATCAGCCATGTTACAGCAGTAGTTCTGAGACTGTTGATGACCCAGCTTCACCCTTAGACTTAGACCTTTGGGGGTCCGGCTTTTCCATTGGTGATAGCTTTAGTATCACTTAGTGAATGCAGAGCAGTTTATATCTTCAACTCTGAATACTGGGGCGAAAAAAAAATCAAAATCGCATGCTAGAGGGACCGATAATTGTTGCACAAGGTCACAGAATGGGTTTTACACCCCCGCGCATCCGATCATGCCGAGTGTGGAGGAGTTTATATCTTTAACTCTGAATACTTGGGTGAAAAATCGAATTGACGTCAAATTCTTTATAAAAATCAAATCGAAATCGAGAGGGAAAACCACAATCGTCACATCACTATATATGTCTATGTTATACGTTTCAGGTCATTACATACACCGGCTCTATAGCCGCCGGAGTGGGGCAGGGCATTCAGTCGCGTCTGCCCCTTTGTCTGTCTGCACTGTAAAAGGAAAATGGCTTGAGCTATCAGCACCAAAGTTGATAGACATATAGTCCATGGCAGGACCTCAACATGCACTGACCCTGAGGTCACAAGGTCATAGGGGTATCAAGTGCACCTGGCGTGAGTACGCATGTCGATACGACTGCCTGTTTTCTAGTTATGTATTTTTCCATTTTGAAAGCACCAGATTAGTTTTGCTATGTGCTAAAGCTTCATAAGGGACCATCCATAAACGATGTCCGCAAGAAATATTACCAGTGTTTTTTAACCCTCCTTCCCTATTGTCCACATTTTGCATAACTTCTTCTCTCCCCGATACTGCAGACGTCCACGGGTCCGTAGTTCTAAGCCAATTCTATCGAACAAATTCCATGCATATCAACTCTCTTGCTCGTACTGTCATGAAAGCTGCCAAGTCATGTCATATCACTCCTATCTTACGCTCTCTTCATTGGCTCAGAATCACTGAACTCATCGAATACAAGCTCCTGTCACTTACCTACAAAGTTCTCACAACTACCCAACCTCCATACCTTCATAACTTCATATCCACTCAACGTCCTCGCAGTACTCGCTCTTCATCTGTCGTTACTCTTGCTTGGCCACCTTCATCATCCTCTCTAAAAATAACTGATCGCTCCTTCCGTTATGCTTCACTTTGTCTCTTCATAAACCTCATTCTGGCACCAGTTCCTCCATTTCCTACTCACCTATTCCTTCACCCATCACTTCTTACTCATCTGATTCACCACTTTGTACATCTATAACTCCATCTCTCTTTCACTCCCGGCTTAAAACCTACTTGTTTCACAAATCCTACCCCTCGTAGTTTCACTTCTTCCTCCCGGACTGCCTCCACGGACGTTTGCCTGCACCATTTCTTCTGAGCTACTCGGTTTTTGAATTTATTTTGTCCTTATTTTTCGTTTCTGGGCAGTGCGCTAGATTAAGCTGGTCATCTCGTCAGCTTTTGAGTGCACGTTAATCTACCTTATCGTATCGTATCGTATTGTATCGTAAGCCAGCAGCTACTGTCATCCCATCTCCAGTGGCTATCATCAAAGCCTAGCGGCCAGTGCTATTAAATGTGATACAGATGTGCAATTATAAAGCAGTGACTGAACATGCTGCCCAGCCACTAGATGGTAAGACATGACAATGCTGTTAGGGTGCATTAGCATTAGTATCAACATATTGAACACAGACGTCGTGAATTAAGCCATGCTACAAATACAGACGTCTGCATTCTATCAAACTCTCCCCTTGTCCGCTTTTTGTCCCTGTTTGACTCAACCTTCCCTCCCCAGGGGTAAAGTAGAATTTCAAAGGAGGTGGAATTATAAAAATTATTGGGCCCCAACATTTGTCAGTGGGCCCGTCTTTTTTCAGTGGTTGGAAAAAATTCACACTATTCATACTGCTTTACTTGCCGGTAATAATGGGTGTAGTAGGATACTGAATAATCATGCAGGAACGCTGTATGTTACGATTTTACACATTTGTACTGTCCGTGGAACATGCGTTCCGGCCACGAAAAATGCTTTTTGGAGCCATGGAATGCTTTTGGCCGTATTTCTGGGCCATAGAACGGCGTTCCGGTGCGTTCCACCTTACTTTAACCCCTGCCTCTCCTGTGTACAGACGTCCATTAAGGACGAGCCATAACTTAATATGCATTTGCATTGTGTACCAGATACTGAGATACATATTGTACAACTGTGCCTGTGCATGAACTGCCGAATCAGTGACTGTTTACAGAGAGTCGTGTCCATTTTGTGTTTAAACTTGCAGGCATTAATGAACTTCCGTCGCAAGAGCACCGTTGGATGGAGCATTGGAAACATACTGCTTGACTTCACTGGAGGAATTCTTAGCATAACGCAGATGTTTCTCATTGCTTACAACACAGGTATGTTAACAGACAACTTCAGTACAGTTGTCCAGATAGGCATCCAGTCTGTTGAAAAATCTCTGCCAAAATCCTTAAGAGAGACTATCGCAGGATCTGTGATCAGTCTCAATAATGAACAGACAACAGTGTTCGCAGTGGTCCGTTGTTTGAAAGTGTCAGACTGCATCCAGAAGCCAGCTCATCCTTCAACTCCCAGTGGGATAGGAAATGAGTAGTAGCTTAACTGTGGTCGAATAATTGGCATGTCTTAGTCGTTGACTGTCTGTCTGTCAACTGCTGTACCATTAGCTTATGCTAGTCAGATATCACTTGAGTCTGTAAAATGTTGCTGGTCACAAGTTACGTAAACAGCACTGTACCAAATATTTTGGGACAGAGGGAATATTGATCTTTTAACCGCAGTGGTACAGCCTTTTTCTATAGCCAATACTGACTGTGGCACATTGTTGCGAAAATGCAAGTTTTTCAGGTGTTAACTTTTTAATCAACTATCGTTTGTGTTTCTAGCTAAAAGCCATTATTATAGCTGCAACATTGGCTGTACTAATCAACACTAGGATGTGGGCCACCTGTCCATGTTAGTATATAGTAATGGTTGCTGTACTGATGATCCAATGTGACTGACAACTGTGCGACTGTATTAGTAATTATTAATACTGATGAAATTTACTGATGATGGCCTGTGCCATCTTCATTTTTGACAACACTCCAGTTAAGTGGATGATGGTGACATTACTGTTACTTGCAGACGACTGGGCGTCAATCATGGGAGACCCAACCAAGTTCGGTCTTGGCTCGTTCAGCATCCTGTTTGACGTTCTGTTTATGATTCAGCATTACGTGCTGTATCGTCACAGAGATGCTAATGACTATGTGCCAATCAATTCAAACTGATGCATGACTATATTTCTCTGCCATGAATGCCCGCCTTGTTGTTTTCAGATGTATATGTTTATAATATAATATTGTACATGAAATATCTATGTATTGTGCATACACATTGGATTGTGTGTGCTTTGGGATGATAAACTAGTCGATGAAATGATTTGTTGCTAAGCATTACACCAAAATATTAGCAAACTGCTGGCAGTCAATTCTGCACCAGTAGAATAAGTACAATAGCATCTGTTTTAATGCAGTTTCCTTGCTCCATCACGGCTTCTGTTTATGTGGACACTATCTTCAGAGTTATGCCAGATTAGGCTACACTCAGAAGCTAAACATCACCCAATCCCTCTGGGCCAGACAGAGCGCCATGCTGTATGGCTTCTGTCATTATAACATTGCAATAAGAAATGACGTCGAAAATGTTGAAGCACTGCTAGCCTTGGGATGACAAGACTACCCCGTAATGGGCGTGGTCTGGGTCACGTGACCTGTTTTCTATATATTTTGCCCCAAACATATATTTGGAGTCGATAAAACTAGGTACTTCAAATGTTGTGTGCTGACTGATGCAGAGGTGTACTGGTGCATGAATGATTACCGCCGAAAGGGGTGTATAGGGTCATGTGACAGAGTCTAAGTTTTGGGAAATAAGTGATATTTTGGAAACGATGCAAAATAGAGACATAGTTGCATTGGATGACTAATAGGAAATGGTGCGTGGCCTATCGAATGGCACCATTGCCAGTGCCCTTGAAGGTCACTTTTGCTGACTGAACTCCCATGCCTTGTGAAACAGCATGAACCTACTGACACAGTATGTCGCACGGTCCCTCTGCGATAGCCGAGCTTGTGTTGGTAAGTGTAGGCACTTGATTAAGTGTGACTGTGTGACAGCCAGAACTTTTCACACAGTAGAATAGTTAATTCATAATGCACAAAATGGCATTCATGTGCCTTCTGCTCACGTCTGTTGTTCCTGGATTTGACTGGAAACTAGCCACCCTATGGTAGTTTGCTCTACTGATTTCTACTTAAATTCACTAGATAGTGCCCTCGCTTGATGTTTTATGTAAAATAATTAGCTAAGAGTCTCCGTGTGGCAAGTAAAGTAATTTTTGACTACTTATCACAAAAAAGCCAAATTAACAACTACAGTACCATGCACAAATTTTAATGTGAGCACATAATAACAAAACAGTGTTGACTATCATTTTCATTTACAAGAAACATAGCTGGTGTGTGACACATACAAAAATACACATTTAAAAGTATCAAATCAAATGTAGTTTGAACATTTGTTAAGTCAGAGAGCGAGCCCACCACCAGACCACTCCATTCGCTGCAACAACCACAGTAACAAACTGCTATTCTCTCCATTTTATTAAATAAAACAACAGTCGGATCAACACTAACTAAATAACTAGTAATCCAGTAACCAACAAGATGCAATTGCAGACGGCAGACTTCAACTCAGTGCTGCCACTAGGCTGAACTCTACTAAACAACGTTGCCTGGCGTTCGACTGTTGCCGTCACCTTGCGAACAGGACGAAACTTATGCGTTGTCTTCTGTCTGTGTCCTCTGATGAAAGTGCAATATGTTATGTACTCTGGGTTTTGTGGATGACGTTAGTGGAAGGAATAGGCCATAATCAAAGACACGGCTACAGGCAACGTACAGAACATCTGGATGTAGTTTTTGAGATATTGAACAGATACGCTGATCACAATACTTCATGCACCTACTGGGGGTGAAGTAAGTTACTGGAGTCAGAAAACCAATGTAAATGATGCTGCATATGTTCCGTCAAGAGTTTGTGGATCACAAAACAGTGAAGTCCAGTGGGTGTTGACATCAATGTTTTCAATTCCCTTCAGTACTTTGACACTTAGGTGACAGGGTGTCCTGCTGCAATTGCCCCCAAATGCTGTCTTTTGGGGAACCTGGCTCAACCTAGAGTAACTTAAGAAAAGAAAGCCAGTATTGCTATTGTTACTGCTGTTGCTTTCAGTTATTCTATAACTGGCCTTACTTTCTGGACGTGAAACTGGGTTCGAATCTTTGGGTTAATTTAATTACACCAGGTTTTTACAGGACAAACGACCTATCTGTCAATCAAACAACAGTGTCAAAACACTGAATGTTATAGACATTGTCACTGAGAATTATGGGTCATGGACAATTAATGGAGTGGTTAAGCTGGACCACAGAAACAGACAACTATTTCAAAAGTAGTTACACTGATGTATAGTAGTTAACTATGGTACTTCTTAACTAACAACTTTTATTACTGTGGTAATCTTTACGTCATCAACAACAAGTATTAAAGATCATATAACCCTTATGTAAGCTGTTTAAACATCATTCAGATTTAGCCGACATTAAACATTGCCGTTAGAAGAACCGTCAGCATCAGCAACAAAAGCCAACTAGATACAAAAATAAAGCACAAAACTATGCAGTGGATGTGGAAGTTTGTCGCTTGTTTTGGTTAAAAAGTAGTTATGAAACATAGTCAACTTCTTGTGGTTAGTACTAACTCTTCAAAGTACACTGTGTTCATGAAAAAAACACCCCCTTTAGTTTAATTTAATTACTATTTAATGACTAACCACTTTTTCAAAAGAATTTGTAATAACTTTTTTACTACTAAAAAGTAGTTAACTACTGTTATCAACCACTGCCCATCAATACTGGATCAATAACAATGAATGGAGTAATTAAGTTGCATCCGTCGTTACTCTTGCTCGGCCAGCTTCATCGACATCTCTAAAAATAACTGATCTCTCCTTCCGTTATGCTTCACCTTGTCTCTGGAATCAGCTTCCTTTCTCTCTTCATAAACCTCATTCTGGCACCAGTTCCTCCATCTCCTGCTCACCTATTCCTTCACCCATCACTTC
>Ga0209780_1003539_pt1 | contig 11707 bp, 8 predicted proteins | sample WorMetexBAHAMAS2_FD_187384 | JGI IMG/M metagenome (GOLD analysis project Ga0209780, IMG submission 187384) | Marine gutless worms symbiont microbial communities from Max Planck institute for Marine Microbiology, Germany - Inanidrilus exumae... | ecosystem: Host-associated > Annelida > Digestive... | reverse complement strand
CCTGCTGCCCAGTAATAATAATAATAATAATAATAATACTAATAATAATAATAATACACAAATTTCTATACCGCCAAAAGATCATAACTTCAAAGGCGGTGGGTGCTGTTTGGGAAACTCTGGGTCGTCATGTCTATAATCAGTGGAGATAGCCATGATCCGCCGCTGTTGGTCACTTTCAGTTGTTGGCCAATAACCGAGTGTGCACTGGTGCTTTGTAAAAAAACTACATGACATGTCAGTCTTGGCGCCAAAACCAAAATGGAAACTGAATTTTGGCTGGTCTCTAATGCAGGGACAGATCTATCAACATTCACTTAAGGAGGCTGATAAGATGCATAAACGCATCTTGGTAGTGTGGGATGAACTGGACTAGCACATTATCAATACTACAGTCCAAAAGTGATTATCTCTGATTAGCATGATGTTGTTAAAACAAGTTCACTAGAAAACTGCTATTCAGTTTGTTTTGATTAAAAGTAAAATTACAAAAAAGCTGCTTGAAATTTATCGCAGACTCATTTACTTCGTAGTGTGAGTCCATCTCAAAGGTGTGATGGAAATTTTTGCTACTTTCCATACAGCTTGTTTCGATCTACTTTAGCAAGATTTCACAATATTTCACTGCTTATTACAAAAGTTACACACTGACAACGTTTCTGACTGTGTACGTGCAGACAAAAACATTACAGTGTTAGCCTATCTGCCCCCCCCCAAAAAAAATATTTAGACAAAATCTGTTACACACTTTATCGAGAACATCTGGGCGATTAGTTGACGCCAACACAATGACACCTTCCTTTGTGTCAATACCATCCATCTCGACAAGCATCTGGTTCAGTGTGTGTTCTTCCTCACTGTTGTTTGACCAGTTGCTGCAAGCAAACATAATAAATCACATTATTATATTCTAGTGGCTGTCATAAACATGTAAAACAACAAACATCATAAATTGAAACCATGCATAACGGTGATGACACAAGTTACTCACAAATGTCTGTTGGATTCGGCATCTGTATTCTGATAACATCCCTGAGCATCATACTATACACAAGTTATAAATGTTAAGTGTTTCACTATACCTGTGCCAAATACGCTACTATCATACTATAATACAGTGGTTTCCAAGATTATTTGCTCCACATACCCTTTTCACCATACATCAAAATGTCATTCCTCCATTCCAAGATTGCCTGACTCAAAATATGCATAAATATAAACAAGTGACCAAAGTCTTTTTAGCAAAAAGCCTCACTGCCTTCTTGTCACCCCTCGAGGCTGTGAATGGATTCGTCTGATCTTGACCCAACCTAAAACATGGTTCCATGGACCCGCACAAGTCAGCCCACAAACAGCATCTCGATCGATTCAGTTGTTTTTGCACAGCTCACCTGTTTACCCAACACACAGATGGACAGACAGACACACAGACCACGCTATGTGTGACATCTATAGCAATAAACCACACATAATGCACTGCACGCAGGTAATGTGACGTACAAACTGCAGTTTATACATAACGTTAATGGCAAAAAGATCATAAACAGATGATATTACTCAGCAGCACACTGACATACAGGCAATGTGATGGTGGCTAATATTACCTTTTTATGATTTTTGCATTTTTTGATCTGTTTGTGTTAACATTATGCATAAAGGGCTTCGCAAAGTGCAGCAGAATATGGCAGCTGAACAACAATAAGAACAACAAGGTATCAGGGGCTCAAGACAAAGGCTGTGTTGTCCACTTTGCCTATGACAAGTGCCAGCTCTGGGTAAGCAAGTGAAACTGCACGAAACTTACTTACATCTTCCCATACCCATAAACTGGTACCGCTCTTGGCTGTGATGTTATGCCCATAAAAATTCTGACTAGGTTTGGCAAACGTCTGTTAAAATCACTCCAGTCAGAGAGCAACAAAATCTGACAATGCCACTGCCAGAGATATTCCCATAATACGCCCAGTCAAGATAAGCATATAAAATTCAGTACGGGGGTTATTTTATGTACTTAATAGAAACTTTGTACAAACTTCCTAATGATAACATAATACAGCACTGTCATGTTTATAACTACACACAGCCTATGTATAATGTTGATGTGTATAATACTACAACATCTTATAGCCAATATACTGGTCAAGGGCAACCTGTGTTAGCTAGTGCCATAAGTTAAGAACCAGAAGACTCTGTTTGGGGCAAAGTTTTACTGCCAGCATGCCCTATGTGACAGCAACTAGTGCAGTTGGATTAGGAAGAAGACACTAGATTTCTCCTCAGTTGAGCTATCTCCACCACCTCAAAACTGCTACACGTCTCCATACTGCTCTTCTGTGTGTGAAAGCTACCATAAAACATTGTGTCTACAATATCCGATAACATGATTTAAAAAGTCAAAAAATCTTACTCTCCAGATCGCTTTCTGCCAATTGCATCAATTTCATCAACGTATATAATGCATGGCGCCCGCTGTCTTGCTTCCTTGAAGAGGTCACGAACCCTTGCAGCACCCAACCCTACGTGTTCACATCACACACACATGTACTTTCACATGCCATGTACTTGTTTTCAGCAGGCATTTTAACTAAAGCTTTTTTAAAATTTTCATTAGTTTAGTTTTGTATTGTTTTTCCACTGAGTTATATTTTAATTTAATTTTTATTCCATTCTACTGAGCTTTAATTTCATTGATGTTTAAAAGACTGTCTGTGTAAGGCCCTACCACACTGCCCGGATGAAATGTGACATGATGTCAAACCTCTCACATGAATTGATTGATTTAAGGTTTTATGTCCCACTTGACATAAAATAGGTCATTTTGGAGACGTTCTTCCCAGCCAATCTCTTGGCTAAGTACTAAAAAAACTAAACCCAACACAACAAAAGCAAGCAATACAAGAACAAAATGACCTAAGCTAAAATAAAAGAACACACAAAATACAAAATCTAAATAAACACACAAACAGAAATCTAAACCAAACTAACATAACATGTAAAACTGCTCACATGTCTGTGCATATCATTGTGCACAACTGTAGTACTCAACACAGCACAGAGCAGTTCTGGTTATCTTCCTTCTTATCCTCCAGACTAGCATCAGAGCTCAGATGCTGTCTATTGGAGGGGAGGGGGACTCCCACATTGAAACAGATGAGATAAAATGCATTCGACTTGACCTAATTATTCCTCTGCAACATATCTATGTTGGGTGTCAATGTTTTTATTAACTCTAACACACAGGTGAGTGACATACTATTTTACTGTAAATACTGAAAAATACCTGGTACACGTTATTAGCTTAGTTTATTTTCACTTTATTCACATGGGGTAACACGTCTCGGCTAATCTGATCATGCTGAGCAGTGTCCAAACAGCTTCAGTACAACCGGTAACTCTATAATTAAGAATGAGTCACAGGAAAGTGTCTCGGACTGCAGCACCATACCAAACTGTAATAAATACAATTGATTATTCCCCATACACCATTTCAATCACCAATTTCCAGGTGATTACCTATGCCGACAGCAGTTGCATGGGAAGGGTTTGCACTGCTGTTTGTTTTTCCAGACGGATGCAACTAACATCACCAAACTTGACATACAAATGTTCCACGATGATTCTTGGAAACCCATTATTTTCGGGGTCAAAACGTCAAGGCCACTACGTCTGTGTTGGTCTTCAGACACTACACAACACAGCTGCTGCTGCTGCATATGTACACTATGCTGGGTTTTCCCAACTGTAATCCTTAGTCGCACAAGCAATGCTAGTTAAACCGGGTTTTCTCTGTGTAACATCCTGGCGTCCATTTGCCACTGGACGCCAGGTTTTCCCTGGCGTGGGTCACTCTTGTGAGTGCCGGATTCTTCTAGTTCTCTTCGTCCATTTATATTGAAAAGACCCTTTGGTGATAATTGACAACAGCCAGACACGCTTCCTGTCATCCACCCGACAGTGAAAAAGCAACAAACAAAAGTAAAAAAACTGTAGATCATGAAATGATAATAATGAAAAACTGACACACACCACCAAGCATCTCTACAAAGTCCGAGCCGGCCATGGCGAGGAACGGCACATGTGCCTCCGTTGCAACAGCTTTCGCAAGCAGAGTTTTTCCGCAGCCGGGCGGACCCAGCAGCAAGGCTCCTTTTGGTATTTTGGCTCCAAGTTGCTGCAAAGATTAACAGCACTTTGTTAGATCATGAAATTACACAGACAACTGTCACTAAAGTAGTAGCCAGCATGGCCCATACCACTGCTGCCACATAAAATACATGATATTTTCATTGTAAAAATACACAGCTTCTATGCCATAAACAATGTTGTAAAAACTGTAAAACCAATATCACATTAAGAGCTCTCAAGCTGATGAATAGCCTACAAGTGAGATTCTGCAAATTGATACATTTTTTGTTACTCAGTACAAATATCAAATCACATCTGGCACTAGGTTAAATAATGTACTTTTGTGTTGGGAACTAAGTGAATTGTAGAATAAGTACCACAGTGAATCATCTGGTTCCATGCAATAAAAAATTCTGGCATGAAATTATTGATAGCAATTCAAGAAAACATATCATGTTCCAACTGAAGTGATGCAAATATTCAAATCCTTTCAATATGATAGAAGTTAACAGAAACTTACATCATCGTAAACTGTATTTTGGCATCACTTCGGTTGAGAATGCTCCTGAATGCATGAGATTTTAAGCTGCTGGCATGAGATAGACCCTGAATGCAGGAAATCTTACACTAATGTGTGAGATATGGCAAGTATGCATAACATCAGCACAGCAACAGCAGCTGGTTAGCAGAAAGCACCTGATAATTTCCTGGTCGTTTCAGGTAATCGACGAATTCCATGACTTCAATCTTGGCCTCGTGCAACCCTGCAACGTCTTTGAATGTGACACCTTTGCCTTCCTGCGTCATCAGATCAACTCGGACAAACTTTGCCTTCCTGTGGCTTGCCTACAACACAAAATCAGATTCTTGTGGTATGGCATTGTAGGGTTTTACATCCCACTCGACATATTATAGGTCATTTCAGAGACGATTTTACAGGTCAGATGACCCAACCAACAGTGTAATAGCACTGAAGCATGATAGTCTTTCAGTGCTATTACACAGTTGGTTGGTTCATATGTGGTCAATGTACCCACTGTACAGCAACTGCAGATGGATGTGCCTTATTCAAACTTCCTTTCACATCACTACATCAATTATAGACATTTCTGGCAGTTTGTGCATAAAACTGAGTTATTGCCAACTCCTTTCTTTACAAACACTGCAGGGCCATTTACCATTCTCTTCCATCCTATCTCTGTTAGTACGATGATATGTTACTGTCATTAAGTATTGTTTATTTGCAAACACTTAGCAAATGGTCACTGAACCTGCAGTCACACCAAGACACTGACAATAATGATATAACGATAACGAAACGAGTTACTCACAAACATATCTGTTGGATTCGGCATTTGTATTTTGACAACATTCCTCAGCACCATAAACAGTAGAATGGCGCCAATGGCAAGTGTTATAAGAAAATGGTTACTGCAACAGCATCACAAATAAAACACTCAACCACAGTGAGCACACTCTCATACCGTTATTTCATAAAAGTAATCAAAGTTCCATGTAAAAAAACAAGAACTAGTAAACTATTTTTTAACTTTCTCTATGCTTATTGGCCTGAGTCAAGCTTTGTTTCTTGTAACTGAGTTAGCAACAAATAAAACATTCTTTCACATTACTATATGACTAATTTTGTATCTATCATCATGCTTTACAAAGACTGTTATTAGTATATTGTAAAACTTCGCGGTTTTTATCAACAAATGTCAATGTTCTTACTGCAACGCGTTAGCAGTTACAGTGACACTACTTGGTTCAACTACATTCGTTCTTTAACTTGTTTTATATGTTTTATTTTAACTATATGTAAAACTCTGTGCATGTCAGTGTTTAATAAAGAACTACTTACTTACTTACCATCATCAACATCATCATCATCAACATCATGTCTGTTTTGAGGACCTTCTGCAGGTGAACATAAGATAGCCAGTCTCCTGTTGGCCATCTTCCTGCATATGTTGTGAAGAAAACATGTGACGACAGTGGCACAGGTTTTTTATGGGCTAGATGTCTTTCCCATCACCTAACCAACAACGTATAACTAGAAGCGTCCAGCCCCAGCGTCCACGTGGATGTGTTTGCCACCACATACTTGAATCAAGCTGACCTTGACCTTTGACCACTGACCTCCGACATCTAACCAGGTCATCAGTAGGGGCCAGTGGTCATTCCCTGTAAGCTTCCTAGAGACTGCTCAAGTAGTTAATGAGACATGGAGTTCACAAGAGTTGACCTTGATGGCCTGTTGTGACCTTGACCTTTGACCTCCAGAATCTAATCAGGTTACCAAATGAACCGCTGAACAAATAAATGAACAGAGGGATGAAAAGACAAAAGGTGAAGGCATAAAAAAACCAGGAAACTAATGAAAAAAATAAATTCTTAAGTACTGTAAATAGTAAAAATAACATTTTAAAAACTCACCAACATGCAGAAAATAATAACTTTCTCATTCTAAAAACTGGACAAGTTTGCTTACTTTGACCGTTCAAATGTCACAGGAACACGGCTCTCAAGTTTAATGCCCAGTTCATCCTCAGCCTTGCGCAATCTTTCTTCAAACTTGTCTATGTCAGGAAGCTTCATAACATATGTCTCAACATCAGCCTACATAGACAAGCGCAAAATTTCATCAATATCAGCAATAATAAAATTTCCTGAATGCTCAAAATTATTGACGTGACAGAACCAGAGTTCCATACAATTCATCACTTTTTGTACAATGCATGAGACCCTTTCATATTTCATTAGGCAAATTAATAAATGTCATGCAGAATCATTTTTAGATAATTAATGCTAATGACATCACTGTAGAATAAAGCAGCAATAATATGGTCTATACAAGGCAAGCACATTGTTTGTCTGCAAATGCTGTACAGTTAAACCAGTGTTAAACTGGTGTGATTGAAATTTTTACGACAACAAACTGCAGAAGGAGATTTAAAATCCAACAACTGCTAAAAGAAGATAGACTCGGTTTATTGCAGTTGCAATTAATCTTCATCTGCCATCTGTAACTCGCTACCTACAACAGTTCTTGGAAGTGGCTGATATTTTCAAAGCTTGGCTTAAAATATTTAAAATAATATTAGTTTTGGTCTGGAACAAGTGTCAAAATAAAATCAACTGCCAACTGGCCAACCAAGGTTCACTTGAAAAATGACCATTATGATAATGGCATGTGTGTATATGTGTACCCATCTGCAACAAAGTCGACACTTCCAGAACTGGGCTCTGTGTTCACTGTCACATTCGTTGACGAAGTGATCCATCATATTTGATCGCACAGTCCACACGTGCAATTTAGTCATTAATCACCTGACTGACTAACAGTGGCATAGCCAGAAGGGGAACATGGGATGTTAGTGTGCCTACAACAGCATGGTTGAGGTTTCTTATAGATGCACATTCTATTTTTCTGGAGTTTTTCAAAAGGATAAATACAATATCAAACTACACGACATTATTGTGCATTTTGGGCTATTTTTCAGTCTTATTTTCCAATACTAAGACATTTTCCAATACTGTCTAAGACATCGGCTGCCCCAATTCCCTCTTTTGTGCCCACTTAGCAAAATCCTGGCTACATCTCTGCTAAGTTATGGAGTTATTACCTCATACAATATTTGTAAAATTACATTAGTACTAATATCAATAAAAATTTGCTCCGTATGGGACTGACAGTCGACTCTTCAGAATTGACGTTTCTGCCAACTTCAAAGTTATGTGACACAAAAACTAGGCCAAATATCAAAGATCCGGCCCAATGAAATTTAGATATTGTGCTCTGGTTTAAGAATTCGTGGTCAGTTGCCAGCTCCCACTGTAAATGGCAGAGAAAATAGCTTTTGAAAATTGCCGGATTTCCAACTTTGAAGGGCCAGTGAGTCGTGACCTTGACCTTGAATCGGGTCATACTGCATACCGTCGTGCATCACTCATCGACCTCTACCTACAGGCCAAATTTCTTTGAAATCGAAGAAACTTTTTATGGACGGATGGATGTACGTACACATGTACATGCGTACGGATGGATGGACGGACATTTGAGACCTGCTTTATTAGGTCGAATCGGTCGAAGAGGCGACCTAAACATACAGCAAATAACAGAAAAAATGCAAACCAACTTTTTGACCCTTGACGATCGCACCCGGAAACAAACGTATAAATGCTGTTTCCAATTCAGGCTTTACTATAATATGTTCAACCTGAAAACAATATGATATTTACCCGACAATCAATCTCAAACCTATTTACTTCAAATATTTTAGCATCTCCAGTATTTGAATACATAAAACAACAATGACAGCAAGCTCATTTTATAGCCAGTACTTGAGGATAACTAAAGGTACCAGATCTAGCACAAAAATCAATTATTCATTCACTCAATCAGTTAATACAGTAAATACACAGCACACTAAATACAAATAGCAGGTGAAAAATTACCCACCTCACCCTTGGCTAACATGGTGTGAATAAACTCATTCCATGAAACATACTTATACAGCATACTATCTTCGCGGCCCCTAAACCTTATCATGATGTACAGAATAAAACAGCACATAAGCAGTATCAGTCGACTGATGACAGGCATCTTGTCATCTGCAAACAGAGCAGCAAATGTTAAGTATTCAGAAGTTACGTAACAAACAAATAAATAATTTAGCATTTTAGCAGGAAACATGCATGGCATAAAAATCACAAACTATATCCACCAAACTCCACACAGCAAGATCGAATCAAGGAATATGCTAATAAATACCACGCATCTCACAAATAATACACAGGCTAACTTCAGGCTCAAATCTGTCCATAAAGTTGATGTTTATATGCACAATGCATATCCATACTTAGCAGTGTAACTGACTGCCATCCTAAACAAATCAGCAATGCCGGTGAGTGTGGCCAAATGCACACCAAATGTTACCAGGCAGTCAGTTCAATATCGAATAACTGTGTTACACAACAATTATTTCTGTTTGTCAGTCCTACTGCCCGTGAAGGGGCCTATTGTTTAAGATAGGGAGAAAGAGCCACCACTCTTAATGGCAATGCATGCGAGTGCAAATAAACATCAGTAGGGGAATGTGGCAAGATCTAGAACGTCAGATGGCCCTTTATAGCATCTGTAACTTTATCTATGTACAGTGATAGTGATCGACAATACCAACAGTAAACTCTGTCCTCATTTGTAAATATCAGCAAACTGACCTGTTATTTGTGCACGTGTACAATATGCATCACTTCTAGTAATGGAAAAACTGTGTGCACTACACATAAGATTTTATGGTGTGAGTAGTTTTTTTAGTACAAATTAATCAATAACTCATTCTGATACTACCTTGACCCCTGTGACTTATCCAAAACATCCAAATCCATGATGCAACTAATAAGTGTCCCTGGAAAAACTTTGAATATTTATGTATCCACTGTAGCAAATGCTAGTAAAAAAAGGTAAAGGCTTCCCATACTCGTTACCAAGCATAGGGCCCGAAGCTGATCCCAGGGTACAGGCAGTAATGGAAAAACTGTGTGCATTACACATAAGGTGACTATATAGGCCCATAGGTGACTATAAGTCATCCACCCGGTGGTAGGCTGCCATTACTTTCTGCCAGGCCTGCCTGCAGTTACCTTCCCAGCCACACAGCATTAACGCCCTTTGGCCGATACCAGATTATACTACTTGGCGACAGAGGCACATAAATGTGAACAACTTGCCCAAGGTTGTTATGCAGCTTTGCCCAGAGTAGGATTTGAACTCACGACCTGCTGATCGCAAGTCCAATGCTCTACTCGTTGCGCCACAGCAAATGCTAGTAATCATAGTAAAATCATTTCTGACAACACAACAATAAAACAGCAACCAACCATCATCCGATGGATCGTTTGGGTCCCGGTCTTTACCACTGTCACTGCTATCACCATCAGGTCTCTGAAACCGAGCTGGACCTCGATTAAACCAAGTAACTGATTCTACAAAAACAGCCCACTCACAGCTCATACATGCAAAACATGACATGCTCTTTTAAGCCAGCTATAATGCTGGTTTTTAAACCTGAGAGTTGATCTTAACAAGTCAACATGGATCAACTCAAGAAATGGAGTTATTAATTTTACTTTGCACTATCAAACTATTACCACATATTGAACATAAGTCAAGTTAAGGTGTGAGTCATTGTAAGTCGACTTTTTAAAACCTAGTTTATTATTTTTATTAAATTTCATATTCTGTATGTCTACAAATATATGTATTGTATGTAGGTCATGCAGCAATTTACACTAATGCAGATATAACTCTAAGTCTTCACTGCTGCCGACAAACACCTGCGACGCAGTGCCTCAGGCCCACCGGGTTGTACACAGATGTCGACGGTTTCACCAGTTTACCACACTGACCGTCCACCTAAGTTGACAGCACCTGAGGTGATCAGCCTTTCAAGAGATATGGTTGGTGCCCACCAAAATTTTAATGGTTCACGTGACTTAATCACGCCCCTTTCAGGGATGGTTAAAGACTTCAAGTATGGTAGATAGGTTGATGGTAGCTACCGTCAATCTATCTACCAAATTTGAAGTCTCTACCTCCACTCACTACGATGATATAAAAGGCGAAACAAAATGTCGAAATGGGGTGGTTTGGAGTAGTTAGGGTCACTCAAGGTCACTGGAAATAGCACCAATCGATAGAGCACATACGAGTTCCTATTAGCGTTTTTATAGTAACTATGTCCCTATCTTGCACTGCTTCTGAGATATAGCAAGATACTGGTCGAAAATCGCCATTTGAACCTACCCCACCTCTATTTGGTGCCCCCATTGGGGTTGACCCCACTGGAATTTCGCCTAAATTTTTGGCGTAAGAAAACTAGAGTCCCTAGGCTATCATATAGCATTGTTTGCGTGATTCAACATTTAGCGGTTTTGATACAAAAATTCTAAATGTTAGCAAATTAGTACGCAGTAGACATCAACACATGCAATGCATCAGATAGTCACCTTGAAGCATGGGAAATCCCAATATGGGAAAACTGCATCATATGGCCAGCTGTTGTGGAGGTTTACACCTTTTCAGTGACTGAATTTTTTGATTTACTTAACAAATACGATCATTAATGTGGGAAATGAGTTTGTGCATACAGTTGCTTGAAATAATGAAGTCATGGTAATCTATCTGAAACCAATAGATACTGTTTGCTTTTCACAAGATCATAAATCGTTTCGATTCCAAGCTGTCAACTCCAAGTTCAAGGTGACGTCAATTTACAGAAAAAGTAACAAGAGGTCTACTTTCATCAGAATATGATTACTTTAAATAGACTTTCTAGCAGATCACTGATGTCACTTATGATACTGATTGTGAACACAATGTAAGAATATAAAATAGGAATAAAAAATATCATAATACAAGAAAATGTTGTTATATTAATATATTCATTATTATTTATTATTATTATTATTATTATAAACGTTGATGTTTAGGGTGGCATAACTGGCATTATCACGCACAAAACGTTGCAGGGCCACCAAACAAACACTAAACAGTCACGTGTTAACAGTGATCGCAAGT
>Ga0209780_1003538_pt1 | contig 11707 bp, 8 predicted proteins | sample WorMetexBAHAMAS2_FD_187384 | JGI IMG/M metagenome (GOLD analysis project Ga0209780, IMG submission 187384) | Marine gutless worms symbiont microbial communities from Max Planck institute for Marine Microbiology, Germany - Inanidrilus exumae... | ecosystem: Host-associated > Annelida > Digestive... | reverse complement strand
ATACACGCCCCCCCCCCAAAAAAAAAACTGGGCCACTTGGTTTGATAGCCTAGGGGCAGCACGCGACGCGGCCAGCGTGCATTTCCGTCCGAGCATTACGGGAACAGACAGACTTGTTGTCAAAAACATCAATCACCTAAGTCGTTTAATAATAATGTTCGTTTGCAGTCGATTTTTCGTAACACTGAAGTCGGGAAGCAAGTAGACTTAAAAGCCAGTTCCGTTTCTGGTAACGGAAAAACAAGTTGGCTTTCTTTCGCTTTCGATTTCTTTCTTTCGCCAGGTGACGCCACGTAAATTAAGCTTTCTAGTTTGATGTTTTTTATTCGACTCTGGTTTCAATTTTCGTGTCATTCTGTTTTTTTTCGAACTCCTCGTTTACAAAACAACTCAAGTCCGTCAAACCTCTCTCCAGTCGGTCAGCTTCATCCAGCTTGAACTCGCTGCGGTCGTTACATTTGATTGACATGAAGTCGTTCATCTTCTTCTCGTGAGACATCATCCGCTCCAGCACCTTCATCGCCTGGTTGAACACGACCTGTTCCTTCTCGTCGCGCTCCTTGTGCACCTGGATCTTCGTCAGAGCCTCCTGGCTGCACGCACAACCAGCGAAGCAGTCTTGTGATCTTTAAAACCAAGGTCTTGAGTCTGGAGAGCACTCCAGTCCAGTTTATAAAGGTCTTGGTCCTGGTCTCGAGCACAAGCCAGATGTCTTGGCCTTGGTATCGAAATCTAAGTTCAAAGATCTCGAGACCAACTGACAAGCTCTCGGTCTTGGTTTTGCTCTAAACCAAAGGTCTTGGCTCGAAGTTTCCAGATCGAGACCAGATTCGATGGCACTCCATTCCGAACTGCAGATTTCCCTTGGTTCGATGCGCGGATGTAGATTCACGGCCAAAATTCTGTGAACATTAGAGATTTCTCAACTAAGGGCTGAGGTCTTGGTTTCGAACTCGGTGTTTTTAGTATACGATCTTGACAATAAGACTGTCGAGAAGAAACACTGAGTAAATCTTATTCACCACTGTAACCACGGTCAACTAAACATCAGTAGCGAAAGAAAAACATACCTAACTTAACTGAGTACAACATGAACAAAGTGTCTCCCTAACGGGACGTAACCGTACTGGCCCGCCGTGCAGTGGGAGACAATATAACGATAGGTAAACAGTTATATAATTTATATACGATAAATACATTAACCCACTTCCTAAAATGGGGACAGTGACTAACGGATTCGATGCCAGGCTGGCTAATCCACCGTTTTTAGTGTGACTTCTCAAAACAAACGTTAACCAAGTCGGATACGGCAAACTTTGCCCCCTGCCGCCACCTAGCGAACTCGACGAATATAAACGTCGTCTCTGATTCTGCGTATTCTCTCTATTATGTGAAAACATGACGTCATCACAAAAACCGGAAGTACATAACGTATCGCATTGCCTTCCGAGGAGGACTGAGCCAAGGCCACCGGCAGCATGTACAGAAAATTTGGTGAAATTTGTACGTGTGGTTTTTGCAATATGCGAGCGGACAGACAAACAAACAGACATACATACAAACAGACTCGCCGATCGCAATACTTGGCACCCCTACCAGGAGCGAAGTAAATATTGAAGGTGATTTCTCAAACATTATTATACCCCTGTAGGTATTATTGGAGGGTGTGTTCTCCTCGTTCTCCCGCGAGACAACAGCTATGTTTACCGATGTTCCAGTGCCTGGCTGGCCGACTGTAGGACCTCGGCTTTCTGCTTCTTACATACATACAGGTCGTGGACAACTCGTCGGTAGAGCTGATTGAAGACATTTCGTTCACTGCGAATGTGATTAATGCTGTCGCGCAATTCGTGGTTGATCGCCAGCGTCTTGTTGAACTCCTGAGCCATCTTCAGTACGACGCAAAAAAACAAGTAAGTAACGAATTAATTAGCCGAATAAAACATTTACAAAGTGCCGTAATCAGGTGCGATCAGCGTGTCTGTTTGTCTGTTTGTCTGTTTGTCCGTTTATCCGTCCGCTCGCATATCTTAAAAACCACACGTCCAAATTTCACCAAATTTTCTGTACCTGCTACTTATGGCCGTGGGTGTGTATGTTTCGCTGACTAGGCCGCTCCGGAGCCATATCTATGGCTGTTGGCCGCACTAGCACTGCAGCGTACTATTGGACAATATCGAACAACGGACGTTGCCGAGAATTTGGGCGAGTCCCTTTCTAATGCACAGCGTACATCTCAGAGCCAAAAGACTTTTAAATAAGTTTCTAACGGTTTCTGCTGCACATCTTACGAGTATATCCAAAAATCTCTCAGGTTTGTGGCCCGTACAGGAGTATATTTTCGCCGATTATTGCACTGCAACTGTTAAATATTGCAGACGAACCGCGCTAATCTCCGTCACGAGCAACGTGCTATAACGTGCTTGATGTCGACTTCACTAAAATGGATCAGAAGCAACAGAGACTGCAAGATGACGACGTCATAATACCACGTGCTCTTTCCTCTGGAGCTGATCACGGCGCTTCATCAGTCTCAGGCGATGATGCAGCGGTCCGTAGATGCCTCCCATCTCGATTCGCTTCGCCAACAGCTGTTCCTCCACCTCCACCAGCTGTAATACGTCAAACAAGTAAGTTAGTAAAAGTAGCAAACACCGACATCCGTTTTACGGCCAGACCTATTTTCGAAATGAACCTGCACTGGCGGATTGCCCGTTGATCCTTGTTATAACTAGATGGAAAGTACTCTGAGAGAGTACAACTCCCCGCGAAAGCGAAATTTGGGGGTTTTGTCGCCAACACTTGGCAACACTTGCCACACCTACTATTAAAAGTATAAAATGTAAACAATCGCCGGTTTACGGAGTTTTTTGACCGTTACTTCCACATCCCTCTACCGATCGTAACGAAACACGAACTTGGTCTTCCCTTTTGCCCTAGGAACCTTCCCGTAAAATTTAGTACAAATCCGTCCACAAGTTTTTAGTTATCACGGTCACAGGCAGACATACAGACAGATACACAAACCAACGCCGGTAAAAACATACTCCCTCGCTTTTGCGGGGAGAATTAATACTTCTTCGACAGTGTCGGCGAAGACATTATGTTTTCGGGTTGTCCGTCCGCCGCGTTCGTCCGTTCGTTCGTTCATTCGTCCACACAGATATGTTACCACGATATCTCATGAACAGCTTAAGCAACCTCGATGAAACTTACAAGGAACATTCAGCAGCCCAAACTAATGACCTTATTAGATTCTGAATGTCAAATGTCAAGGTCACAGCAGGCCGTCCAGGTGGCGGAGGCATCCATGTCGACGCTCGGGCGCGAAGTCCGTCTTCTAGTTTTAGTTTCGAAATAAACATAATTGAGTAAACTGTAAATATTATCAACTAGTAACAGAGTTTCTAATACCGACAAGATTTGCGTCTGCTTATCACCCATTAGCATAAGAAATCAACACTTCCCCACTGACACGCGTTCCAGAAAATCAAATGCCGGTAAATATTATTAGGTTGCATCGCAGCGATAGCTTGCAATAGCGGCCTATTGCTACCGACGGAGTAGCGTGGTCTGTCTGTCGGTGGGTCTGTCTGTCTGTCTGTCTGTTGGTCACGTTCGTGAGCCCTGCAAAAACGGATGAACCGATCGAGATGCCGTTTGGGTGACTGACTCACGTGGGTCCAAGGAACCACGCATGGGACAATTTTTGGGAGGGGGTGGGGGTTCTCCGGTCTACTGAAAAGTATTGGAAGTCTCTCCTGTGATGTCACAATCGTCAACAACGGCTTGCAGCGAAAATGGATCATCATTCATTCAATGCTCAATAACGCCACGCGATGCGGCCTTTTGTTAAAATTCATTGACCGCTTGTTATTATTATTACTTTATCATCATTATCCCAGGTCCACTTAGCCTTCTACCTTCCGTGGGACAGTAAAACGAGTACCAGCCAAAAGACGGTGATGCTCTGCGGCTGGGGAGGTAACCGAAGGCCTGGCGAAAAGTAACGGCAGCCTACCGCCGAGTGGATGACTTATAGTCACCTGCGGGCTGACTGCCTGTACACCGGAATGAGCTCCGGATCCAACGCTCGGTAACGAGTATGGGAAGCTTTTTACCTTTTTATCATCAATATGATCATTAAATGTTCAGTTCAAACACCACACACCGGCACGTCGAAACTAACGGAATGCGACGAAGTTTGACCTTGGCGTCGTCCTTGCGGAGCAGTTCCAGTTCGGCGAGGATTTCCGTCTGACTCTTCTTAATATTCTCCAGCAGCGCGGCCAGTTTCGCTTTCTTCTGCTCTTTCTCGACTCTGTCCCGCTTACTCGCGCTGCCCAATATTCGCTCCAACATCCCTCTCTCGTCCAGCAGCTCGCAGATGGCGTCGCTACACGACACAATCAACGTCACGTGACCACCCAACCCTCGTCGGTGACGGCACTCGGTAAAATACGCACCTCCGGCACGAAACACTGAAATCGGCACAGTGTCCTTATCGGCGAGCGAAGCAGCAGGCGGGAGCGTGTGAGTCTAGAAGGCCACGGCGCTAACCTTAACCGACCACTTCCAAAATGTAATCAACTTCCCTCTGGTCCATAATCGATCTATTCCACAAATTTCATGGGAAAATTTACCCTTAATTTTAGCGCAGCGATAGCTATGGGGCCTATTACTGCACTGCAGAAGGAGTAGCGTGGTCGGTCGGTTTGTGTGTCTGTAAGTCTGTCTCTCTGTTGGTGACGTTCATAAACGCTACAAAAACGGCTGAATCGATCGAGATGCCGTTTGGGCGGCTGACTGAGGTGAGCCCAATTAACCACGTATTAGATTGGGGTGCAGATCCGCCAAAGGGAAGGATCAATTTTGGGGGGTTATACTGCCCATTTAAAAGCATTGGCAGTCTTTGCGTCGGTGTTCGCCATAAAATTCTTTGACCACTGGTTAGTTATGCAGTAATTATAACGCTAAAACATGACAACATCGCTTTAGGCTACAACTGACTTTTGTTTCTTGAGGGTGCGCTGAGTTTCCTCCTTGTACGACTCGTAGAAGTCGGACAGATGGCGATAGTTGGCCTGCAGTTTGATCAGCTCGAGCTCCATGGCTGAATCGTCCAGCGTGGTCTCGTCGATGTTCATCTGACTTCCGATGCGCCTCATTGTTCGTAGTTAGCTGTCGCTCACTGCTGCTTCAGAATAATTCACACCGACGTCTGCACTCTGTACGGCCACATCACCGTCAGTTGTAAGAACTACGCTATAAAACTAGAAAAGCTTTATTCAAGGTCGCTGGGACCACGTTGGCAATTATACGATACGATATCATACGATATATTTACGTATATCGCCCGCCGTCCGGCACTCGGCAGCGTTACAGACGACGACGACAGACAACGACGACAGACGCCAGCCAGCAAAACAATACAGGCCCATTAGGCAGGCCAGTAATCAAGAATAGTTGAAAGATGTGTATCGCCTTGTGCGTGTAACCGGGCGTTGATAGATCAGATGCAGCTCGCAATCTGGAAGTAACATCATGGTTCCCGGAGATAGGAAGTAAGGAGGAAATTCAAGAAGAAGATATAGGTCTGAAAAATTGTCTATATATATTTTGTGTGTTCGCGGCGATCGTTGAGAGAATGCAATTTTGGAAGAGTGAGAGCAAAGATATATGCAAATTATGTCACGCGTGTACTCCATTGCGATTCGCTACACTGAAGATAGCCTTGTGACCGTCTAAATGTCAGTGAGGCCCGCACTGAGTGAAGATAACTTTTTCAAATCGTACCCCCATAACTACGGAACTACCTGTACATCGGTTACATATGTTATTGCATCGGCGTATCGGCTGTATCGGCGGCCGTACGTAGGATTAGGGTCAGGGTTAGGTACTAGGGTTAGGTACGCCGATACGGCGGGCGAAACGCCCTCGTACATCGGTATTACAATACTGACGAAAAGGGATTCGAACTTCTATATCAGTGACAGTGTCATCGTTCAAGAGACCTAACTGCTAGTAATGTTGCCAATTGCCTTATCTCATATATGATAGGATTCGCGTAGAAATACCACATTTATAACATTTATAACAGCTAAAACGTAAACAGTTATAAAAAACTACGTATGATGTCATAGAGTCGCAGTTGTCATGACAACGACTTTTTATTAGTTATATATTTTATGATCCTAGATATTAGTAAGTAACTGTGCGTACTGCCTTAAGCAGTGGTTATATTGTGTTAGACGGAATTTTTTCACCGTGAAAGAATTTTATATAATACACGTAACCAAGGTCTGAAATAACACTGAGTCTTTCGAGTTCAGACGAATCGAGCACGTTCGCAATCTGTTCAGCCAATTAGCCTACGTAGCATTAGTCCAGCTTTTCTTAAATTTTATTTTATCGCTTTACATTAGGTCTATTACCATTCACAGATACGCTATGGTTTTATGCAGATTTTTGCGAGCTCAGTTTTACATATTCGTCACAAGTTTAACAAGGTGTCGCTCTAACGGGACGTAACACGACTGGCCCGCCGCCCGCCGTGCAGTGTTACCGTGGAGCTATAATTAGACTGCACGCAACATGACGTCATCGCCTGGCCTGCACGGGTAAAGCCGCCTGCAGGCCCGCCGTGGAGTGTTACAGACCTCGACAGACGACGACAGACGCCAGCGAGCATTACTAGTCTGCCCCCGACACTATGTGTAGACGGGCCAGTAATAAATTGTGTAAGTAGTTTTGTTTTCCGATAATTACTTCGCCCGACTAAAAATAGGCCCTAAATGAAAAATGGTGCAACTTAAGCAAGGACGAAATGACAAATTTAGGTGAATATAATTTTTAGTCGACCCATGTGCGTAATAAACGATGGTGATGAATTGATGATAATATTCTGTGCTTTGTATAAATGCACGTAGATGCATATAAATCAAGATGATCGTATCGTGGTTTAAGATTCGTAGGCCTTAAGCCATTCGCATATCTAAAACAATATCAAATAAATGCTGCAATGAAATATACAGGGTGGGCCAAAAAAGTGATACCTCTCGTACATATATTACATTGTACGAGAGGTATCACTTTTTCTGGCCCACCCGGTATGTTTCTGGCAGCATTTTATCTTGTTTTAGGGACGCACAAATCATTTAATTTTGATACCATTTAAATTAACCTTTTCAACATGGAAACTTAACTTTCGGCTTCAAATCAAAACTGATGTTTTACATAGCTAATTACAAATACCAAAATCTGTCATTTTTTACTTTTAAATAATTTTCCGTTCAGCGGACGTTTTAGCACATTTTAAAGTCAATTTCAGTTAAAGAAAATTCTTCGCAAAACGAAGAACGCGTGCATGCCTAAAACAGCTGCAGCAAACATTTTATTTTATTGCTTTGTGTCTGTAGATCTGTAATAAGATAAAATAAAATAAATGCTACAAAAAACATTTATTGCAGCATTCATGTTATTTTATTTTACATATGCGGACGGCATTAGCCAGTCTTCCGGCAGCATCTAGGCCTACTGGGTGGACCGAAAAAGTAGACCTATGACCGACGTTTTTACTATGACGGTGTCGATAGCACTATGTAGGTTGGAAAACAGTGATATTTGACATATTCACAAACAAAAGCATGTTATAATATTGAATAATATATAGTAAGCTACACCAGCAAAAACTTAGATGAGTGTCTTTTGAGTGCGCGACACCCTCTGTTTACAATAATTACTACCGTATGAAAAAATATGCAGGAACCGGGAACTTCCTTTTTACTCCTTTTTTTCTCTGGTTTTTATTAAAATTTTACTTATTTTACCCATGTGTCAACTTGACGTCAAGTTTTGACATCAAGCGTATGAAGTCACTGTGTAACATTCACTCAGTTAAATGTTTAATAATTAAAAAATAGTTTGATATGCTCTGATATATGCTTTTGTGGTATTTTTGGTACCAGTGACCAAAATAGCTGTATTTCGGTACGATCGTTAATGAGAAACCATGAAGGGCTTGCTTTTACTGACCCACCATGTATGTAGCTAAAAACGGTGAACTGGGCGGCTTGTCTGTGACGTCATCGATGATTGACTACGCTGAGAGAGAGAGAGAGAGAGAGAGAGAGTTGTGAGCAGACTGCTGGTGCTAAGCTGTGCCATCTGTACTGTCAGCGTAGACTTAGCCGACGGCGTCAGCGAAGTCGCTTGTGAATCAACACTTACCGACGAGACAGTTAGTTAACGATCACAATTCTCTCATCAACTCAATAGGCACGCTTTCCGACATATACCTGTTTTGAACGCAGCTTTCTTAAACAAGCTCTGCTACAGAATATAGACTAGATGGCTGTATTGTGTGGAATAAACACAATACAGTATTCGACTCGAGGCGGTCCGCTATACGTGCATTCGACGATGCCTAGTGTCACGTGCCTGCGACTGAGTGATGTCAGCGTTATGTGCCGTGTTACTTATTTTCAGTTTTCAATTCAGTCTGCTTTTCTTCCATGTCTGTCAACCAGACAGTACAGCGGCGTACTGGTTTACCAATATCGGACATCGGAAGTTGCCAAAAAGTTGGATAGGTACCTTTCTTGTACGGAGCGTACATCCCAGGGGAATGATTTTGAATTGATTCTAACGGTAAAAATGGATACTAGACATCCCGTAGAGGGGTCATTTGGTAGTGAATTTCGGGTAATCTGTAATCATTGCGTACTTATGGCGGCCTGTAGTCGCAAGACGTTAACATTTTGTAAGAAATTTTTGCGTTTTTTGGAGAAACGACTGGTTACGGTAAATTTTTTAAAATTCTGTTCCCAAAGTTTTCATCATGACACTGATGGACGTTGTTGTGTTTCAAATTTTGTGAAATTTGGCCGACGGGAAGTCGGTGAAATCGTGCGTTATTTACCTGACAAAATATTTCGCCTGCCTACCAAACTGTCGCTACTGCGCGAATCGTGCCTAAAATCTGCCAGAGTCAGCCCCCAACAATGTACTCAGAGTGCTCCAGATTTCCTCTAAATCGGTTCACTTTCGGCGGAGTTATAGCCGAACGCGTGAACACCGCCAAATTGCCCCGTAAAGTAAATCCAACATTTGGCCGAAGCCTAGCTTCGATGTTCGAGCCGAATAAAAATATATAGACTTACGATGGGCGTTTAAAAACTATCTGCTCAAACATCTTGATATAACAATATTGGTCAACATTCGTTGTTATAGAATCATGGCCGCTGGAAAGTAATTAAGATGTTAATTACGATGGATGAGTCTAGCAGAAAACGTAGTGTAACGGTCTGGCGTCCGTCCGTCCGTCTGTCTGTCTGTCCCGTCGGACATAGACTTTACTAGTGAAGGCTAATAGGAACATGTACGCGTTCTATCGGATGGTGCTATTTTTAGTGACCTTGAGTGACCCATATCTATTCCAAACTACTCCAATTTCGACATTTTACTTTTTACATTTTTCACCTTTTATACCTTCGCAGTGGGTGGAGATAGAGACTTCAAATTTGTTAGCCCGTTGATCGTAGCAAGTCCTAGCCCTCGGATGACGAACCATCCCCGAAAGGGACGTGGTCAGGTCACGTGAACTATAAAGTTTGGTGGGCATGAACCATATCTCTGGAACGGCTGAAGCTAGAATCGTTAAATTTAGCAGACAGGTAGACTATCGAATCATAGCTTACGGATGACAAACCACCCCTAAAAGGGGCGTGGTCATGGTCAATTTCGATGCCCGCAATCAAATCTCCGGAACGGCTGAAGCGATAGTCGCCAAATTCTATATGCGGGTAGAATATATCAAATACTACCCGCTTGGGATGACAGAATGCCCTATAATGGGTGTGGTCAGGTCACCTGACCTGTTTTTTATTTTTACGCCAATCATATCTTTGGAATTGATGAAGCTAGGCACTTCAAATTTTGTACGCTGATTGATACATCGGAGTACTAGTGCATACTTGATATTTTACCTCCAAAAGGAATGTGTTCATAGTCACGCGATCTCTGTAAATTTTGGGAAATAAATGATAGTACAAGTAAGTACAAGTACAAGTAGTATCTCGTTAACGGTGCAAGATAGAGACATAGTTGCAGTGGAAGACTATTGGGAAATCTGGGAAATCGTATGCTAATGCCCTTGAATAACCTTGAAGGTGTTAGAAATCTTTATAACTGCCAAAATAGCGCGTCGCGCGGTTACTCTGCGATAGCTGAGCTTCCTCTTGTCTCTGATGTTTCCGTTTGCGTTACATCTGTCCGTTGTATATTTGTAACGTAAGCTGCAGAACAGTGAAATAATCTGCGTGAGCATGTACGATGCAGGCTACTAATTTAGCCCGTGTCACGCCGTCATTGAGCTAAATAGCTGTGTCATTCATTTTCCGCTGCTCTATCGCCTCCCCCCTTGCCTTCGCCAATCTATAGTCAATTTCAGGCAGCTGTCATTGCGGATATGACTCTATAGCACTAACCTGCATACAGCGGATGTGCAGTGTGATACGCCGCAATCTGCACTGTTCTGATGCGGCAGATAACTAACATCGATATGTTCCTATAAGTTCGTGATCTTTCTGCAGCATCTACCCGCGGTGAGGTCTCCTTTACTTCGCTATATGTAGGTGGGATAGGTTAAAATCGACGACAGACCGAGATCGTGTTATATCTCAGAAATGGTGAAAGATAGGGACATAGTTACTATAGGCGATTTATAGGACCTTGAGTCACCTTCAAGGTCATTCACCTAGTGAAGCCTTTTCAAATGTTATTTTTCGTACATCTGTGCAGCAGTTGTCAAGATTTCGACTGTCATAGCGCGTTGCGCGGTTTCTCTGCGATATTTTAACTCCTTTTCATGCAACAGTCTGCAATTAGGAGTAAAGCTTTCTTTCACGGTAAACGAGATGGCTGTATTGTTATTGTGTTGAATGAACACAATACAGTATTTGCCCCGAATCGCTCTGCTATATGCAACAAGTGTTTCCCTGGGCCAGTACACTATTCCTGAACGCAAACGATATCTCGATCGCTTCCGAATTATCTGCAGGGCTTACTAAGTGACAGACCGACAGACAGACAGACTGACAGACATCGCTACTCGGTCGTTCGAAATAGGCGGCATCTACCTACATAGTATACAAATGGTGCCATATAAATACTCTTCCTTTTCTTTTTCTTTTACTCTGATGGTGTTGATAACACTATGCATGTTGGAAAACGGTAGGTTTGACATATTCAAGAACAAAAGCATGTGATAAAAAGGTGCACACTATAATGTAGTAGGCTACAACAGCATAAACTTAGATGAGTGTCCAAAGGAAAGAAAAAGTATTTATGGCCTGAAGTCTGGAAATTTTTTGAACAATTTTTTTACGTTTTTTTTGGAAAAAAGACCCCTTGTGGTAAAATTTTCAAAATTCTGTTCCGAAAGTTTACATGGCGATACAGATTGCCGTTGTTGTATTCAAATGTCGTAAAATTTGTCTGACGGGAAATCGGTGAAATCGTGCGTTATTCGCATGACAGAAAAAAAAACAAATTTCCGCTGCGTCTCAAATGGTCGCTACTGCGCCCAAAATTTGCCACGGCCAGCCCCCAACATTTGGCTCTAAATTTCATCCTAATCGGTTCACTTTCGGCGGAGTTATAGCCGAACGCGTGAAGACCGTTCTTTGGCCCGTAGTGTATTTCCATG
>Ga0209780_1003537_pt1 | contig 11708 bp, 6 predicted proteins | sample WorMetexBAHAMAS2_FD_187384 | JGI IMG/M metagenome (GOLD analysis project Ga0209780, IMG submission 187384) | Marine gutless worms symbiont microbial communities from Max Planck institute for Marine Microbiology, Germany - Inanidrilus exumae... | ecosystem: Host-associated > Annelida > Digestive... | reverse complement strand
GGGCTATCGTATGGTGAAAAAAATTGCCGAAAATTTCAACCGGCTGAGTAGGGCGCACCAACGTTAGAGACAGACGACAGACGACAGACGGAATTGCGATGGCATATAGCGAACGTAACGTAGTTGACGTTCGCTAAAAACGAGACTCATGTACTGTGAGAACCAAAATGACCGGTTCTGATGGAATTGCGTTCTGTTCTGCGGTAATCAAGCTACAATTCTATGTCGTTCGACCACGACGGCACCTCTCTGTGTTCGTGTATGGTACTCGGTGGAGCCGAATATACCTGCCGCCCTCACCCTCCTGTGACTCCTGTCGGGGAATGCCCTGACACCTGAGTAACTTGGAAGTCGGGTAACTTGCTTATTTACGGGTCATGCATAAGAGGTATGATTAATGTGCCAACTTCGATGTAAACAATGCTGAATAAGAGGAGTCTTTAAAACCGTATGTGTTTGTACGTCATTTTCTCATTTTGTCTTTGATATTTTAATGTGCACTTGCCGTATCCACAACTCCCCCTTTTGCTCCCAGCTTTAATGCTATCTGTTTCACAAATCCCACTGTAGACTCTTCCTCCACGGATTAATCACCAAGACTACTGGGATAACTAGCCAGCCTACTATTGTAATAATTGTAAACAGTGTTTGGACACCATATAGGCAGTCGTTTATCGAAACCTTGGAGAAAGTACAAAAGGGCAACTAAATTATTACCAAAAATCAGTCATTTAAAATACTCTGATTGTCTGAAAATTTGCAAGCTACCAACGTTGCCTTATCGGCTGATTAGAGGAGATATGATTGAGACTGAAATTTAACTACGTCAACTACTGTAACAACTAGAGGCAATGATAACAAAAAACTCGTACAAGATATGATCTGTGCAAATTGGTTTTTACTAATAGAGTTGTATATAATGTGGAACAATCTGCCTATGGACGTTGTGCATGCAGAATCTACTAACACATTTAAATCAAGATTGGATAGATTCTGGAGTAATCAGGAATAATTTACGATTGTCATGCCGAAATTCAAGGAACTGGAAGTCGAACTGTAACTTATTAGAAGTTTTTTCGAAGTAATGTATCATATTCTTTGAGTATTGAAGAGATGGGCAAAGAGGCTCCATGCCTACACTTGTATTTTCCGTCAACGTCTACATGTAGGCCGTTGCTGCTGCATTATTTACACATTCTTCAAGATTCTTGTGTCACCTGCAACTTTTGGAGATTGTCACTTGATGTTCCATAGAGGAGCGAGCTGCAGTAGTCACAATACAGAGCACAACCACAGTCGTTGTAGATTCCAGTGTTAGCAACAGATGAATGTGCCTTAACAGACGGGTGTGGTAGTTGCAGCTTTGCACCAACTCGGTTACGTGGTGATTCATATTGATGGCTGGATCGATCTTGACACCAAGCAGCTTTGATAGAGTCACTTGGTGTGTCGCCTACCCTCGACTCAACTACAGTCACATACAGTGACCGCATGAAGAAGGGGGTACATCCTCATGTGAGGCTGCTACCTCCCATTCACCGAAATAGGGGGAAGCTGCCCCAGATAAACTTTGCATGGCAGTTTTCAGCTGCCATATTGGTATCCGGATAATTAACTAGCTAATTTAATATCCGGTAAATAGGCATCTGGATAGTAAATTATCTATAGTATTTACATTAGTTGACCTCATGACCTGACCTATATTAGCCGGAAGCAGTTGACTAGTTTTGTAATTGCAGCAATTTTACATTTTGTTCTTTAATAATTTGCGCAAACGTTTAGACTGACTGTCAGATGTTGTTTCGGTAGGTTTCATTATGAGAGACAACTGTATACAGTTTGGAAATAATATTCTGTATATGTTTGACATATATTTGCAATAATTCATCGCAACCAACGTTTACGCATTATGCTGTTTGATGTTGTATGCGACAGTAAAGAGCAATATGCACCGATGTTTTGGCTACTGGATAACGTACTAGCAATATTGGTTATTTATGAATAGTTTTTTTTCTTATTTTTTTGCTTTCAGTTCCATGGGTTGAATGTATCATCTGACAGTAGACTTGACATGTTCTACTCTAGTTGAAATGTTCAGCAATTGATAAGTTCTTCATTAATGAAAATGAGAAAATTATTTGACATTCTGTAATTGTGCCACCTGATGGTTCATAGAGGAACAGGAACACAATTGTACTTCTACAGCCCTTCCCCTATATAGTGGCATCAGAACTTTAGGATGAATTACTGCATCCTATAGTCTATACAAAAAAAGTAATCTGTCGCCAATGGAAAAATTGCCACTGTGTTTGAATCAGAGTCAGTGATAATTGATCATGTGACGAATTTCTACCTGTTGGCAGATTGGAAATGTCGTCTGGTACCGGTAGCGATTCAGATGAGTTTTTTGATGCAAAAGAGAGTTGGATGTCACCGCCACCATCACAGACAAGAAAGGACGATACACTTGTTCATAGGTTTGTTTGTTAATCCTATTATTGTTTACTATTAATGTATTTATTTTAGCCAAGGAGATTTTATATTAAAAATCAGTTCACAGTTCATGTAGACAGTCTTACTTGCTACCATCACACAATTAACAACGAGTCTATCATTCTGCTAGAGCCATACCCAAGTCAGATGATGTTCGTCATCTTGAATTCCATCAGTGTGGTGAACTTTCCCCGTTAAATCATTTTTACCATATTCACTTCATATTGAGAGAATTCTGAGATTGCTGAACCAGTATCTTTGTAAGCTGAATGCTTTTCCTGGCACCCTACCTACAGCGTCAAGGCAATTCACGCCGTGGATGGTTTTAAATTAACAAATATTATCTAGCATGTGGTCCAGCATATGTTCATTGTCAATTTTGTAATGTAAAAAGTAATGTAAAGTAAGTGTATGGCAGTTCGCAGAAACTCTGCCACACTGCTACGGGAAACTCACATGCCATATGTGATCACATAGTGTTACCTGCCACCCGAGAGAAGTGAGAATCCCGCCTTTACCCCCATCCGAAGAGATACTCGATTTAGCGATCCCAGAATGATGCAAGGCTGAGTTGACCTATATTACGTGAAAGTGGACCGGCCGGGATTGAACCCGCAACCTGTAAATCGCAAGTCCAACGCTCTACCGCTAAGCCACCATGCAACACATTGAGCATCACCTGTGTGACTTGTAAACTGTTTTTAATACTTCACTGATCAGACACAGATGAAACTCCATCTGGCATGTTCAGAATTATTTTGTCATCCTACTATAATCGTGTGTACTATTGTAATGAAATGTTAAAACGTGCTGTTTGGCGTTGTTGATCCACAACTAATGAATACCAGTTTATTGAACATGTTGAATATGGCACTGGCTGTTGTGTTTTGAGGTAGTGATAGAACAGTACTGCACTGTGGAGTTATTGTGAGTAATTATGTTTATGACAGGGGTGGTGTGATTGAGGACAGTGCACAGACAAATAATGAAGTCTGCAAGCTGGTGAGTGTTTTTGGCTCTGGAAGTAACATGACAAATGAACATGAATAAAATTAAAGCAGTTCTTTCTGGACGATGTTATATTTTCATTATTTTTCACTTTTTAGTATTGTACAGTTCGTATCAGTTACATTTATGACCATGTATAACTGTGAATGTGAGACTTTTACCAGTATGACGCATTTTACACTTACAGAATTTTTGGATGTTAACACAGGAAGCATTTAACGGCCCTTTATGCAGGAAACCCTGGCTCTGTGCCGAGCAGCAAGCAACTCTTGAAATCCTGTCATTTTCTGGTTTTGTTCTGAGTGAGTAAGAATAACAGAGACATACACATTGACGATCAAACTGGATGTCAAAATCAAATCCTTTGGATCGCTAGTGCCTCTGCCTCCATTGTCCACTCCATTTTTGCATTGGATTCCATTCCTGCCACAACCCTCCCAATTTATGCTGGATTGGGAGAGACACGTGTTACGCTGGCTTGGTTCATTTTAAAAGTCATAAATTAAGTCTCCAATAATTTGTCACACTTGTGGATGTTAAAAGTGACACGTTAAGTGTTGTTTGTAGGTCTTTGAGTCACATATGGCAGTGGACAATGAACTTCGCTGGAATGTCGAGGCATTACGGAAACGAGATGTAATGGCCGGTAAAACTGCTTCGGCTTCTCTGAAGCACTTCACTAGTGCACACATGAATAGCTCCCACACTAGACTTGATTGTCTTGGCATGTTTGGCGTGGACAAAAACGTTGGACTGCTGAAGTCGTACAGATCTGCGCCTAATATCGACCTGCTGGATCATGCTGAAGTGGGTTTGGCATCACAGCCGAATGAGAGTGAGGATATGCTGCGGGGAATTATGCCAGTCAGCATAGATAAACAGCAAGATAGATCCATTCCCAAGATAGTTGTCTCAGGCAGTGACGAAAATGTTAGTGTGATGGAGACTTGTTCCCAGTCACAGGAGCCAGACATTGTTCAGAGCACCAAGTCAGGTTCGTTACCTCGACGAGATATGGCGCAGCAGCCTCCGCAACCGGTTGCTCCACCACGCAAGAAGAAATTCAAAACTCCGTCACCATTGCCTGCTGATACTGCTGATGAGGTTTGCTTATGATCGTTATTTAGTCATATTTCGTGACCCACTGTTAGTGACAGTGGCTGTTTCTTGTGCATGATGAACTGTTGCAAACATAGATATATGCATCAAAATGTCTAATGTTCTTCAGTTCTGTCTGTCCTACTTCTTCTGCTGATCTTCTATAGTTATAAGTTCTCACCTAAGATTCAGTATCGTGTACCACAAGAAGGTACCAAATTTTGAATTGCTGTGGATTATCCATGAAAACGTGCCTTCTGATTTACTTTGTTTACATAAAACCACTGTCTGAAAGTGAAGTTTGCATGATACGGTCTGTGAAGTTGAATACTGGAACATAATGTCTTAAGTGTAATGTAATTTGCTGCATGGATGACAGCACCAACCACTTTGAACGACCTTGACCTTTGACCTGTTACTGACTTTCTCGAACTTGAGCTAGATGGTGTCAACATGAACCATTTTGCCATATGTGGAGATCAAAGGTCATCTGGTTCAAATGTTGTTGTCCAGATAAGAAAGACACAGACAAACACACACATGCGACCTGATACCTTTACCTGGACCACCAAAGAGGATACAATGACCATGGTCAGCACATGGTTTTCAGTGTGCTGACACTGATGCATGCTTTCACCATTACTGCCTGTACAGTCTGTTTGCTGCAGAACTAATGTTTGCTTGCAAAATATGCTTGCGACATTGACGTCTGATGTTTGGATGTGATGTTGGTTAGCCGGAACCACATCTACATCCACAGGGTCTTCCAGTTGACGAGCTGTCACCTGCCACGGATCTGTTAGATGTTGACGGCCGAGTGTTACCGGGTAATGAAGATGGCTCGGAACCTGCCCTTGACATTGGAAGTGCAACTCGTGGCACCAGAGTGGTCACCACATCCCAGGTTTGAGCAAATCCTTTACTTCCTCCTGAATTTTTATCAGATTTTAGACCTGCAAACCGGGGTTAACGATTTGCCTTCGGTATTTTATCTCCATTTGTTCCAGAAGAAAACCATTGCAGATAAATGGCTCATAATTTTTTACAAGCTGGATTCCCTTCCTGCCGCCCAGCCGACAGTTTCAAAGCACTGAAGGCACTCAAAGCATTGTCCTCAGTTGGACAGTCATCCACTGGCCTTACACTTTTTTGATCCACTGCCAGACTGTTGTCCAATGCCAGAATTTGAGCAAATCATGAACATAATTTGGCACTCTCTCAAGGAGTTAGGCATCGTGGTGGTTCTTGTGTTGTTTTTTCACCATTATTGGTAGGAATTGCTGGTCATTTGAGACCCCTTGAATGAACTAGATCAGCATTTCTTAACCATGGGGAATTCCTTCCGTGGGAAAATTTCTGGGTTTGAGTGGAGAATTTGCAGACTGAAACTGTTGGGATATTGCTGTTATAAGCATATTTTTTAGCTGAAGTAATTTCGATAATTGTCTAAATGAACTGAACTGTTACCAAATCCTGTATAACACATGAGGGTGAAGATGTACTTGCAGTAATGCATTGTTTTATTGCACAGTATCCCGTGTTATTTAGAATGCATCTTTTGAGACAGACAGTCTTGAAAGGGGGAATGGCATTCTGACATGTGATGAAAAGGGTGCATGAGGAAAGTGTTTGAGAACCACTGAACTAGTTTGATTGCGCATTTTACCAGATCAGCAAAGTGGGAGATCATCATCGCTGCATATTTGGTCGAGCACTTTGTTCCACACATGGCCAGGGAGCCAGTTGTGTCTTCAGTTAGGAAGTCACCAGAATGACATCAGTGTCTGACATTTGAGAGCATGATTTGCTTACTGTATTTGAGCCGAGATGTGATCGCGATGACTGCATTACAGCATCGTTGTTGTGACAAGGCTACTTTGTCATATTCATGTGCCATATGTAATTGTGTACGAGCGTAGGAGTCGGCGGAGGATGCTGTTGCACCTATACCGTGTAATCTGGATCAAGTTGACAAAGAAGAGTCAAGCGAGTGCCGTGGATTGCCAGAAACCGCTCACCGTGATCCACTACAGTTCCTGGTGCCTCTCCAGCATGATTGTGATGATGCTGTTGATGATGGTGTTGCTGGCGATGAGGCTTACAGCATTCCTCTGAGCATGCGACGACCGCGATCTGATTCTGGCACTCGTTACCTCACCGATGACGTATGTTATTTCTATAATTTATGCCCCAGTGCAGGGACCTGCACACAGGGCCGAGTGGTCAGCGCACTGGGCCGCCATGTGCAGTAGAGCATGACGCGCTCAGTGACCGAGGTCTAGTTTCTTCAGTACCGAGCCAAGTGATTGGCTGGGAAGAACATCTCCAAAATGATGTATTTTTATGTTGAGTGGTACGTAAAACTTTAATAACTCAATCAATCGTTGTATATTTTATGGCGGATATTCAGTGCTTTGATATCAGGAAAGGCATCTTGGTGGACAGGTACAGAGACTTGTAGGAACTTGATATTACCTGCAGTTACAATGGAAAACTCGCCAGTTATGCACAAACCATGAGACATACAGTAGTAGAATAGTTGCTGGTGGTATTAATAGTAGTAGAATAGGTTTGTAAAGACTGTGAGAACTGTTTGTACAGAACTATAGGATTAACATATAAGTGTAATGAGAAGTTTTCCAATCTTGCATATGTGAACATCAAATTAAAGAATATGTAGAGCATGCTTACAGAAAATAGATCTTATAACTATTTTGCAGTCTGCTTATTACCTGCCACACCGAAGGTGATGGGATTTTATGTTTTCGCTGGCGTCAGTATGTAAGTATACATACACATACAGGTAGGTATGTTTGTGAACAACTTTCTGTCGCCAATTCAAGTGCGATTGTCACCAAACTTGGTCAGTCATACCCTTGGCCACAGGTGATGAGGTGATTAAATTTTGGACTGTCAAGGTTTGTGGGGAGGTATGCACTCTACTGAACCCTTCTAGTTGAACCAGAAGAAGTTCACAACAACAAAATGATAATTTGGAGCCATGAATAAGATATTATGTAATTAAGCGAAATTTTATTGAATAGATAAGCAAACAAAGAAGATGAACATGCTTCGTAGTTTTGCATGTCTACATGAGTTGTGACCTTGCATTATTTACCTCCACATACATGTTTGTTGTTTGACCATAATAGCTCCAAAACTTACAGGCAAATTTTCATAAAATTTGGGGAGTAAGTCACTCGTGGACCTAAGAAGGGTTGACAGAACCTCGGAATGTATTCTGGACATGGTGTATATTGTTAGTTTACCATCCCTGTGACTGCTGGGCTTTGTGTAGAATGGGGCCACTGTGAATGTCTGCGGCTGTACTGGTACAACTGTTAATACTTACAGCCTGTTTCACTTGCAAGCATGCACCTCACGCATGCTGGTCAATGATGCTGTACCAATTTCAATATGGTGTGTGTTTTGTGAGTGCCGTTCTTGTTAGTGTCGTGTTAAAATCTTGCACCAATAATCCCTTAAGATGAACAATGGCTGTAAAGTTGGATTGTGTGTGTGTGTGTTGCTGTGTTAATAACGGTTTGTCAGAAGATAACATTTGATGTGTTGTGGATCCAGGAAATACTTCAGAAGGTGTACGTAGTGAACCTGGATACTGGTGAATCTGTTCCATTAGGCTCAGCAGAAGAGAAAATCCCGAAGTGTGTTAACCCGTTGTCGCTGCATATCATGCGTCGAACAAAGGAGTATCAGAGGTTTCTGGCTTTCAGTGGTTTACTTGCTTTAATAATGATGAGAGTGATCTTGATTACATGGACGTTGGAGAGCTGACATTAAGGGATCATCACTTTTTCCTCAGCAATTCAGTAGTGGATGCAGACAGGATGATGCCAGGTCACTGGTTGGGCTGATTGCTTTGGTTTTCTTTAGTGCGTTGGTGCGGTTTTGTTGGGTGTCAGGAAGGATATCCGGCCCATAAAAAACCAGTGCCACTTTCCCAGTGGTTCTCTTTGGAACAAATGGCAGAGGAAGACCAAGGAGGGCTGGATAACCTGGGTACTTGTAACCTGGGTACTTGTGACCTAGGTGCTTGTGACAGATGGCAGTTAAAATTTAGGCAGGTCATGTTTAGGCCTGTAAATTTTTAGCGATCATCGCATATTCGCATTATACGTGAATTTGACCTACCGCTGCGAATTCATGCATTTTGCCTCCAAAAGCCGCAAATTTGAGTAATTTTATTCATTAGAATCTAACTGACAGTGTCGACTATAAAATGCAGCATGGAAATGATAGAAAGGTATATAGTTCTATTTTATGCAACTTTATTTACAACACGCAATTCAATATAAAACTGATTTAGATTTACTACTTAACCCTTCCTCCACCCTACACAACTCGCACATACACCGCACACACCTACCAATTCCCCTCCTCTCCCTAGGCTGGCGCATTGGACTGACACAAAGGTCTCAGCGCTGGGGTCCAGAGTAGGCTGGACTCCTGTCCGCAATAACGAACGAACGAACGAACGTACTGACTGAATTGACGTTACTCACTGACAATTTTGATTTGTGTCTGGTTAATTTTTTTGACAAGTTTGTTATTGAAAGTGAAAACATCTGAAGGATGGATTTAGCGCTTGTGTATTGCTATAATAGCAACTGCAAATTTTGCACGAATTTGGTGTTTTTTGCTGCAAGTGGACTGCGAATTTTCCGATTTTTGGCTGCACAAAATTTACAGCCCCATTTGTGATTACAGTGCACACTATTCACTGCTTTGACGCTGTTGGTTGTATGACACGAAGGACATCCAGCCTGTAAAAAAACTGCTTGACACATTCCATAAATTTGCTTTTGGGAGATCTGGCCGAGCTGGAGTCTTATTTTAAGAAATTTGGCTGGTGAGACAACTCAGAAAGTAGTGGCTAATTAGTGCATGTTGTGTTCATTCATTCATTCATTCATAGTCTACCAGATTAAAAGTGACGCTTTCACGGTGTACTGCTTCAGGGGCACTGAACAGATAAAAACTACAAATAAAAACTACGACGAAATAAATGCGTCTTCAAAAGTCGTCGGAAAATAGAGAGCGACGGTGCAGATGATACTGAGTGTGGAAGGGCATTCCAGGCGCGTGCAGCGGCAACAGGGAACGCCGTATCGCCGAGTGTCAAACAGCGGGTGGGAGGTATGATCAGTTGTAATGTTCCTGCCGAACGTAGATGTCTTTGTGTTGTGACGTCGGACACGCGTTGAAAGCTGCTAGCGAGGTAATCCGGAGCCATACCGTGTAGGCAGCGGTACACCAGTACACACAGCTTGAACTCAATCCTCTCAGGGACACGCAACCAGTGGAGCTGTAGGAGTAGTGGAGTGATGTGGTCGTGTCGATGTCCCGAGAGGATGAGACGTGCCGCGGCATTGATGGCAGCCTGCAGTCTGTTGAGTTGTGACTGAGGCAGACCAGTCAGAACTGAGTTACAGTAGTCGACGCGGGTCAGCACTAGGCTAACCACGAGTGGAATCAATGTCTCACATGTCAGGCATCTGTGGATGCTACGAAGCTGGCGCAGTGTTGTTAAAGACTACTGAAAAGTTGATGGCCATATTTGGTTGATGTTGATTGAGTTAAGGTTTTACATCCCACTTGACACAGAATAGGTCATTTCAGAGACGTTCTTTCCTGCCAGTCTTTTGGTTGTCTGTGCCATGGACTTTGGCATTTGCAGCAAGCACAATAAGTCAATTTGTCTAAGGAATCAGTAGTTTGCCATCACCACTATAATTTGGTTACATGTCTAAGGTGTTCGGATATTGTATAGTTTGCAGATAAATTGGTTATTTCAGAGATGTGTAATAGTCACCTTTAGGCAAGAGGTTGGAACTGAAATTTTACGTGAAGCATGTGTTGTACTAGAATCAACAAATTTGATAACAACTTGAATAATTCAGCATATTTTTAAAATCTTATGCATTTTTTGGTGAAATATTGACGTGTTTGATGGTCTTATGTCACAATTGTTACGTTTATGCAGCAAGAAGATAATGCATTCATCCATGTAAATCTGTATTTCATTCAGTTTGTTGATGAACAGGATTACTGAGAAAGTTTTGGGTTGATGTTTGTGAAATGGTGGACCTTGAGGCATAGAAAAATGCAGAAATCCTTTGACGTGCTATTTATCGTTTGCCTACTTCTTCAGCTGCAGTAATTTTGTTAACGACATTTATTAGTGTTTTATATCATTGAGTAAGGTAGTAACTTTTTAATGCAGGAAATAAGTACAGCCTTCCTTGTTTTTGTTATTGTGTCCAGTGACGACTCGAGTTTGCCGAGAACTGACCAGAGTGATAACGAAGCAATGAAAGAACCGTCGTCAGTGTCCGAGGATGTCACAAAGAGCAACCGGCATCCAAAAAGAAGAAGGCCAGCTCTTTGTCTTTCATTATTCCTGTTTTGTTGTGCATTCATATCATCAATTGGCCATTAGAACGGGCAATCAGCCTGTGAAAAACCCACTTCAGAATATTTTTGTGACTGAAAAACAGTTTGATGTGCGTGGCTTTATTAATATTATTATTCAGTAAGTTAATTTGCTAGTTGTGGCATTGTGCAGGAAGAAAATTAAAAAGTTCTTAGGCAAGACAGTTCAGAAGATAAAGACTGTTGCTGATGAAGGCAAGTAGAGTTTGTTTTGACTGGCTGTTTCGTTTACTGGCATAACTTTGTTGATAGTATTAATGATGATGATGATGACAATGATGATGATGATTATGATAATAATAGCTCCCACATCTTTTACCTTTTTGGTACATAGCATGACATGGCCGTTGAACTGATACAGGAGATAGGCAGATGCATCACCATTGTCACAGAGGACACCAGGGAAGTGACATTGAATGAATGAATGAATGAAAATGCGAGGATTATAAGTGCGTTTGAAAACCGACTGAGAGCCGGCTTTGTCTAACACACTATGTAAACAAATCAAGCCGTTGAGCGAAGTAAAGCCAGAAATGGTCAGGTAGTCCGTGGAGTCAGTCCGATAGGTAAGGAAAAGGCCTATGGTGGAAAGGATTTGCCAAAAAGCCAAGTCTTAAGTTCGGAATGAAAGACTGAAGTAGTGACAGATAGTGGTG
>Ga0209780_1003536_pt1 | contig 11708 bp, 5 predicted proteins | sample WorMetexBAHAMAS2_FD_187384 | JGI IMG/M metagenome (GOLD analysis project Ga0209780, IMG submission 187384) | Marine gutless worms symbiont microbial communities from Max Planck institute for Marine Microbiology, Germany - Inanidrilus exumae... | ecosystem: Host-associated > Annelida > Digestive... | reverse complement strand
TGTTGTATACAGTTTGACAGAATTTCCAAGTTTATAGGGTATAAGCTCTCTGAACACCTTCTAGTTGTTATGTGTTTGAGCTTTTACGTTGTCATAAAGCTGTGCTTTTTATTTAATGCTAAATTTCGTCGTCTCAAGCGTCTTTTGTTGCCATCAGTCATGATGCTTGTTACATTTACTTGTCATCCTTCTCACGATCCTTTTCCCTTTTGGGTGTCAGGGTGGCCACGGTTGAGGTTAATATATCGCTGGCCTTCCTTCACTGGGTAGGGATAGCTCTCCACCCTTGACCTTTTGTCTCTGATATAGCCATATTTGTGCTGAAAGGGGACGTTAAACTCCAACTGACTTGTTCCAAGCAAATTTAGCATATTCCATTTATTGTTCATATTTGTAGTGGCTTTTAAACTGTTTGTCCATACAGAATTAGATGCTCAGGAAAAGTTTCATCCTAAGAAGACTTCTAGCAAAATATCTGCTTTAGCAGACAATCTGTGCCGCTGCATTAAAGATGTGCTTAGAGGGTGTAATTTAGCTGCACTTGCAGGCCAGTGACCAATGTGGTACAGTATTGATTCAACTACGTTAGCAGTTGGTGCTCCATGAAGAACTGTGCGCTTATTGGTACATTGCATGTGAGGGCGAGTTTGTCACATGGCTAGGATTGGGTTGCCACTCTCGGTTGATCGCTCCTTGCTCAGATCCATACTGGTAAGTGAATCAATGCATCTGCTTACGTGATATTTGTGAATAGAAATCCAGTCATGCGATAACTGGTGTTAGGCATGCTACGATACGAGAGGATTCGTTATTGAACTAGAATAGATGTGAATATTTAACACAGTTCGTCGTGATTGCTTAGTCATGAAACATATCCCAGAATGCTTCATTTCTAATTTGGTTACAAATGACTTTACACCGTCTAAGGTGGCTGTTTCGGAGTCTGCTTGTTCTGCTGTTGTATTATTGTTCTTTCACATCTTGTTGGTTGAATGTGCTAAGTTGGCAGATGTGTTTGCTGTTACACTTGCCTGCCATGAGCATGCAAGCTGTGTAAGCCATCTGTTGGCATGATCACGCGTCATACAGGTGACTCATATACTCCAGGTTGCTAGTGATGTGTGCTGTGGTCAAAAGTGCCATACGAGCTTGCCTCACTACTGCTTTCAGTTTTTGTTTAACCCTTATTACATGTTCAATCATACACGGAGCCAAAATACACTAAATTTTATTTACAAAGTCAATTTATATAATAAATTGTAATTTCCAAATCAGAAATCTTATAAAAATTTACTTCTTCAACCAAATAATTTGTCTAATTACAGTTTATTTATTCAGTTTAATACTACTGTTACTAGGCCTATCATATTTTGTTTCATTATTTTGAATTACCTTACTCCACATTAATCCCTATTAAATGGTAATTTGTACCATACACAAATACCTAAAAGGCATGATATGACATGAATTGTGCTGAAAGTGCCATTAAACCACAACCAATGAAGCTTTTGTTTAATGCTTCTTCCTTCCAGAGTAATTCCAGGCAATGCTGGGTATTCTAGAAGAGAACCTTTGGAGACTGCCCTGCCTTGCTGTCATCAAATTGTTAGCATTAGAGCACTGAAGGGTGCAGCAGCTCGCTACAACAGTAACAGTGTTGTGATATTATGAGCCTGCACCAACGGAATCATGAGAAACAAGTAGCAGTTTGTAGATAACCTTAGTCATATTCCTGTATTCCGCACAGGTACATAGCGATGTAGGTGCCGTTTTTCAGATGCACATGGGTTAGTGAAAGAGTTTGCAACCAGGCGGCATTTTATGATTTGATTTAGGGGATTGGGATCACAGATTGGAGACACAGACTTTTTCAATACTGGTATTTATCTTTTGGTAGATTTAGCCTGGCCAAAATGAAATGTCAGTGCTGTACTGATGCTATATTCTGTATAGTGCATGAGAGAAACAGTTTACGTGGCACACTGTAACTGTGAATAATACAATGTTTCCTTGCATCGTTTGAGTCAGAAAGTCTTGGAAAAGGGGAATGACTTTCTAACGTTATGAGAAGAGTGCATGGGACAAAAAGGTTGGGAGCAACTGGGTTAACCGGTTGCCCTTCGGCATTGAAGGGTTGCCAGCAACTGTGCTGGTATTGTACTTGAAAAAGTCTAAGTCATATGCAGTACTGTGTAAGCAGAACAAAGCCGACTTGCTGTTGCAGCCGACAATCATTTATTGAGACCTACGGAAAGCAGTGTTTTATAGTCTCTTCAGACAAAGTGTCAGTAGATTGATATTGTCACGCTGTGATTGCAGTGGAAGTCTAATGCTTCAGTTTGTATTTTCATGTAAGGCAATAGTAATGGTTCTTATTATATCATTGTGTATCGAATGTGGGGTATGACTAATGTAATGATCTGTCAGTTTCTGTGTGCAGTGATATGGTGCATCGTCGGTTCAGATATTTTCCTTTTCAGTTGCTTCGTTCTTGTTGAAATTATGCAACAGTCTGTGTTCTCAGTAATTTTGCACTGACTGTTGATTTGCACTGAGTATGGCTTTCCTCCGGGTGTGATTTTTTGTTTTATTGTCTAATTATGTAGTTACGTATGCATATGTTTGTGTCTTTGTGTGTGTATATGTATGTGTAAAGTGTGGCACTGATATTGCTGTATTTTGGCACCTGCTGGTTTGATATTTATTGAATGCTTCAAGCGGTTGTTGTAAATATTCGTAGGCTGACGGCAGGTAACTGTGGGCATTGAATATTAGTGGTGTCGGTTATGTTACCCTATCCATCATGGTGCTCGTGGTGTTTCCCATAACTGACCATTTTAGTGAACCAGGTAGAGAGCAGTTAGTCTGATGTATGTGTGTGTCTGCGTGTCTGTCTGTGTGTCCAGACAATGAATTCTGAATGAAATAACACTTGACCTAGATTTTCGCACGCTGGTTCTCCGTGACACCATGTAGGTTAAGTGCAGAGGTCAAGGTCAAGGTCGATTTGCTCTCTGCCGCTTGTTTTCTGGAGTGATTTGAGTGTATAATTTTTTTGGAATCTGTATTTTGCGGTGGAGGGTAAATTGAACACAAACATTTCACCGATTACTTATGTTAATTAGTTTTTATTTTTGTTCTTTTTAATTTTGTTGTTGTTGTAGATCTGTGTAATAGACTACCTGTTTAAGCTGTCTATGCTACACAGCAGCTTTTAAGAATACATTTTGCATTCACAGTCGTAGCACGTCATATTGTACATTTCACAGTAACATAGAGTTGTTATGTCGTCATCATAGTACAAGTGACACCTGCTGTTTGCTGATTCATGTTTCTGTATCAGTAAGTGAATAAGTAAAAACATTTATAACTAGACGCATGGCAAAGCCGAGCTTGAGCCTGCCCGGCATTCTGTTGTTCTAGACTGTAAGCTCATGCAACTACATAACACGTGCCAAAGTTTGCCTGCTGTCTGTTATATAACGTCCATGTGGTAAGGCTGGCAGCGTCTTTCAATGCGAAAATTTAGGGGGATGGACAAAAACTTGCCAACCGTTCTCAGCCGTTTCTGGATCACAGTTTACCAAATTTGGGGGCATGTAGGGGAGTCCATGTAGATTGACAAGATTCTTTCTGATTGTTGATATTATGTTCCGTTGCAAAGATATGTTCAATCAAAGTTAAGTCGGTCCCAAAAAATGTTTTTGCCTCCCCCAGCCCGTGAGGGGTAAATGCTTGGGGGAGTTTGGACCAAATTTTTCAAGTGAGGTTGAGATCCATTGAGTGACCTCAGAGATTAGGCATCAAATAAGAAAGCAAAATCACAATATAAGCATTGTAATGCTGTGCGGGCCAATAAAGTGCCATAGTCATTTCAGTGTAAATGGATCAGAGGTGTTGGGTTAGCCGCTGGGGGTTGTTGAAAGCCTCAGAATGGCTGATTGCTGAGTAGAAAACCTATTTGTCCCAGCACAAGTTTGTACAGTCGGAAGCATAACGATTTGCTCTCTGCCGCTTGTAATTACGCCAACATTACTGTCTTCTTAAAATTTCCTTTTCACATATTGTTGATCGTGACAAAATATTAGCCAGTTGTTTAATTACCTGAAATTTGTGCATGCTATTTTGATGTCCTCGCCACTTGACGGTATCGATGAAGGCGTTATGTTTCACGCTGTCCATCCGCCCTGTCCATTCGACCGTTTGTTCGTTCGCACAGATCTTATTACGATGATACCTCATCAATGGCTTGAGCAATCTCAATGAAATTATCAGAGAATATTTACTACTCCCTACTGATGAGCGGTGGTGCAACGGGTACGGGTAGTGCTTTGGACTTGCGATCAACAGGTCGTGGATTCAAATCCAACTCGGAGCAAAAGCTGCGTGACAACCTTGGACAAGTTGTTCACACCTATGTGCCTCTGTCACCAAGCAGTTTAACTTGGTACCGGCCTAGGGGCGGTGATGCTCTACGGCTGGGAAGGTAACCGCAGGCCTGGCGGAAAGTAATGGCAGCCTGCCGCCGGGTGGATGACTTATAGTCACCTGCGGGCTGACTGTCTGTACACCGGGATCAGCTCCGGGCCCAGTGCTTGGTAACGAGAGTGGGAAGCCTTTACCTTTTTGCTTACTGATGACCTGGTCAAAGTTCACGATCACAGCAGGCCGTCAAGATGGCGAAGGCGTCGACGTCGATGCTGGGGCATTGAAGACCATTTTCTAGTTCAACTAGAACGCAGGATGAACCGATCAGCAACTGTGCTGACAGACTGGTGTTGTTTGTGTGTATCATCACGTTGCAAATTCACTGATGTGTGCCGCTAGGCAAATGAGCTTCAGTAACGAGACTGTATATTAATAAAAAGCTTAACTTAATGCACAGGTTAACGTCAGTCGTTATAGCGCAGGTAAGGTGTTGATAATGTCTGCATGCCCTCTACATTTGTGGTATTGTCAGTGTTAGAGCTTGCCTGACCCCACCTCACTTTGCGGTTGTGTATTTGTATCTCTTTATTTATTTTGTCAGTTTATTCATTCGAACTTGGACGTGCTGGAAGCTGTTCAGAAGTGTACAGTTAGTAAGTGAGCAGAATTTACCAAACACCTGTTATAGTTGGTCTTTGTTCATTCGTTTGTTGGTGTTGGAACGTTTGCTGTTAAACTCAGTACGAGGTACGAATTACGTGTATCGATTGTTTTTAGTTTGAAGCTATCACAGTTTATCACTGTGACATTCACTAGCCTCTTCTGACATCTCACTAATATTACACCGCATTGCATGCATAGCATAGATTCGGCCTGTCGTGACAGATGTCGCAGGTAGCATGGTCTGTGTAATCTGTCTGTCTGTCTGTCTGTCTGTGTGTGTGTGTGTGTCTGCGAGTTGGTCACACTGATGTACTGTGCTGAACTGATCGAGATGCCATTTGGAGGCTGACTCGTGACCCCAGTGAACCATGTATTAAATCCATCACGGTAATTGACAATTTTGGGGGTTGTCTGGCCCACTGAAAAGCATTAGGAGTCTCTGCTGTGGTGTATACTGCAGCAGAAATTCAGTTCTCAATAACGGCACGACATGCGATGCTGCTTTTTGTCTAAATTCTTTGACCACTTATTATTATTATTATTACTATTATTATTCTGTTGTTGTGTGCATTTGCTTAGTTAAGGGTTTTTATGACCCTGTCAGCTTAAGTGTGTTCATTTTAACCAGAAGTCTTTTTACATTGATTTCATTAGAAAGTTAACATCAATTTGTTGACAGTATTTGATCACTATTTTTATTGAACGCTGGTGTTGTCCTGCCACTTGTGGTGTATGGATTGTAATTTTGTTGCGTTGTTTGTTGACATGAAATTCACACACGCCCATTGTGTCGGATGTTGATTGGTACACATGTTTATTGTAAACATTTATGCCTCTGCAGTTACAACCTTGTGGGGGTATAGAAATTTTGTATTATTATTATTATTACTTCTCTATAGTTACAATGAAATTGTAATGTGTAATAGCCAATAATATAATATTACAAACATTTAGAAGCATTCCTTGGAAGTACAAACCCCGCTATCTCTGTGAAATGGAGTGGCACATGCATCACAACTGTGCAAATGGTGAAATGCTGTATAGATCTGTAAAATCTGTAAAGTTTGTATCGTAAGCAGAGGTGATCTGTTGACAGTTCTGCAGCTGTGGTTCCTGAAATTCGGTCACCTTCAGATATTCACTGTATAAACTAGTATTTTTTAGTTTTGTAACATCAATAGAAGCTTCTCAGTCATTCTTCGCTATAGTTTGGGTGACACGAAATGTGTACATGTAAACAAGTTGATAAATAGCTACTTCAGTGCGGAACAACTGCAGAAAGTGGTCTGACTGAACGAAAACCGAACGTGATAGACTTTGCCTTTACTGTCTCAAGTTGCTTTACTAACAACAAATAACGGCAAATGGCTGGTTTCAAAACCCTGCTTCCTTGTTGCACTGGCATATACAGTTTTATAGATTTTTACAATAAATACCGTGTATATATATAGAGAGAGAGTGATAACGATGTCGTATTTAGTACTATAGTAGTAGTAACAGGAAGAAGTGACTGTGACGTAGCTAGACGTGAGGTTTGGGAGGTTGATGCCAAAAATTAACTCACTGAAACGAAGTTAAATACAGTAACTTAGGACTTAGTGCTGCTTCAGTGACTTTCAGATGCTGGCATAACCGGGATTATAACCTGTAAAAGTACGTAAAATGCAACAAAAACGTGCAATTTCGTTCGAAAAAACGCATAATTTTCTAGAGCTTCTCCCTAGGCGCCTTCCTGGACCGTCTCTCTAAATCACACATTTCTAAATTTCTAAGTCTGTACAGGCCCTGTGGTGGTAATGCACCCTGATTCATTTGTTGATTTTGGTGCTACATAAAATTGTTTGTTTGTTTGTATATTTATCTTTCTTTTTTCTTTCTTGCTTTTTTCTTTCCTTATACTTTCTTCCTTACTTATTTACTTTTAACTCGTTTACGTCCTGACTTATCTATCTACTTCTTCCAGAATAGGTCCGTTCCGTTTCCAGGCTGGAGGTTGTAGGAAGTGACCAAACCTGGCTTTAGTTTTTTTTGGTTCATTTTATGTTGTGGTATATTTTGTTGTGGATGCATGTTAGCTTTTGGTTATATTTGAGTTTTTCAGTACTACGTCAACAGATTGACTGGGAAGAACGTCACCGAAATGACCTATTTTGTGTCGGGTGGTACGTAAACCCTTAACTCAATAAGTCAAAGTCTATGGCTCCTTGGTCGTCGTACCTTCACTTGGGATTCTGCTCCTAAACCTAAAATCTTAGCTAATCACTGATGAAAAGATGACAGTAATATGGACTGATAATGGTGGCGATGAAGAGCATTGTCAGGTCTAAAATGTAGGGTGGCTGAGACAAGTGGGTGATGGGTGAGGTGAGGGCTCTCTCCCCCGTGGGGGTGAAGTCGTGGACGGTGAAATTGTAGGCAGTTCCTGCAAGTTAAATGCAACTTTGGAATCAGTATAAGGAAGCGCCAATCTTCGTATCTGACCTGTACCCCGCAGCCCCCGCTAAGCTGACCGGATCTGCATCAATCTTAGGAGCGGCCATGTGGACATGTACACACATTTCTTCTGATGGCGACCGCTGTGCTGGAGATGAGAAGCGGTGGTTAGGTTGGTGCGTGTGCTTTGCAGTGATCTCTCTGTTCGCTGTAGCGACGACTTAAGTAAGACGTTCCGTTGAACGCGTTGGTGTTCTTCAGTGATGTTTTTTGTGTCGACACAGCAACGCTAACTTGTGCAGTTGGTTTCCAATTGTCCGCGGATATTGCACGTGTTTGTTTGTTTGTTGTTCTGCACGTGATACTGCGTTTGCTCGGTGCCGGCAAGGTCTTTGTATTGTGTAGTGCAAAAAACTGCGGTCGTTGCTCAGTACCAGAACGTGCCCTGCTGTACATACTTGACTATTTGTGGTCATATTTGCTCGTCTGCTCGTGCTGACTGCTTCGTTCGTCCTGTTTCCTTCGGTGAACTTGTGATAATAGACGAACAGTACATTATTTCGGTTTACTGTTTCCTTTTTCGTCTAACGTCGTCCGTATATATTAATTTTAAGGCTGTCGACGTCTTCGATTATGTTGGTTAGTCTTGCAGTGTAGCTAAGTTTGCCGTAATTAGTTAAGTTTGACAGTTTGAATTATATTGTGTTGGTGTACATTTTTCTTACGGTTAGCTGTTGGCTGGTTGGTTAAAAACCGGTAATGCACAATGCGATGAGGCTTGTCAGCTATAAGAAACCACCTAGGACCGTTCAACGGTATCTGTCTGCGTTCTAGATGTGCATGGTTTACGTTGTGTGTTGTAAACCAGTTCAGAATATATGGCGCCCCTTATGGGCTTTGAGGCGGTAATGCTCCGTGATTTATGTGTTGATTTCGGCGCTATATAAATTGTTTGTTTGTGTATTTACTGAACTTCTTTCCTCACTTTCTTCCTTCCATAAGGAAAGAAAAATTTTAATTTTTTTTTTCTATGCTTTCTTTCTTACTTATTTTGTTCCCTTACTTGTTTACTTCCTGACTTATCTGTCTACTTCTTCCAGAATAGACCCGTTCCAGGCCGGAGGTCGTAGAAGGCGCCCAAACCTGGCTTCAGTTTTTGTGTTAATTTTATGTTGTTGTATATTTTGTTACGGATGCATGTCTGCTTTGTGTTTGTTTTCATTTTTCAGTACTAAGCCAAGAGATTGGTTGGGTAGAACGTCTCCTATTTTGTTTTAAGTGAGACGTAAAACCTTAACTCAATCAATCCATCAGAATATATTGCAATTGCGAGCATTGTAACTGAAACTCGTTGTATCTTGCTGTTGATGAATTGATGAAATTGTTGCAGATTCTGCGTTTACTGACAGAATGTTATGGTCAAACACGACATCAATACTATTTCTTTACTGACATTAAAAAATAAAAACATTTTCAGTCATACACCCAGTCAAAATACACTAAATTTTACTGTTAGAAGTCAACTTATATGATCAACTATAATCTCTAAAAAGAAATCTCCCACAAATTAAATTTTTCAATGAAATAATTTATCCAATTTCAATTTATTTATTTAATCTAAATCTGCTGTTATTTTTATATTTTTCATTTTCAGTTATCTCATCCCAAGAATTAATACTTATTACATTTTTGATATTTATAATATAGTTTTACCTTAAAGGTGCGATATGACCTTCATGGTGTTGAAAGCGCCGTTAAACGCTAACCAACCAACCTGCGTTGCTGATGTTCGCCGTAAGAGACGGCTTTTATCGTCAGCGTCGGTGTTTGGACAGATAGTGAATCTGTGTAAATAGACTAGTCATGTACTCTGCATACGAATTGTTTGAAATACTGTTTAAATACCAAATAGTACAGGACTACGAGTATCTTAAATAGCTATTTGCTTTACACTATTTATTTTGTTAGTTTCTTTGAAATGTTTTCGGACAGTGCTATAGTGTATTTTCACATCACTGTTTTCATCCGCAACTGCTAAGATATTGTGACCGAAGAAGAATGGTTTATCTACTAAACTATAACAACAACTTCTCGGCAACGTCTTTCATTTCGACTTGCACTTGAAAATGTGCACGAAGTATGAATGGTCTTGTGTTTTGAGCTGTAATTAGGAACTCATAAAGTCTGGAAATTTTCGAACAACACTATTTCAGAAACTATTTGCAGTCGGCACATATATTCGCCTGTTTTAATGGGCGTATGGTACCCAACCCTGTTCAGCGTTAATTAATAATAATATTATTGCTTTCTTCGAATAACGGCCAGAGGATGTCTAATTTCCTTGCTCGATGTCCAGTCGACACTAGCTGTTCTTTCAGCATTATGGTTGTTTGTTGTCGACAAATAAATCGGTTTATTGATTGATTGTTTAATTGTTGTGGACAACTGTACTGTATTGTTGACGTCATGTTTGTGTTACATTTAAAATTCTCATTTCGTGTTTATGAAAGAAATGGAAAACTTCGAGTCTTCACATACGGTTTGAATATGTTTACTATTCCATGTTACAATGATACGCGTGTTGTGTTCGTAGAGGTCGTTACTATTAAAGATGTGAAATTGTTGGATTCAATTTCAGTGAATGAACACTGTTATTGTCTGTCTGGTTCAGAGTGCCATAAATTGTGTTATATTTAGCACTAGCGGTTCACCCTTCCGCCTACGGCGTTCGGTTTATCCTCGCGCCTACTTAGCGCTCGGTCCGTTTCGCCTGCCGCCCACCAGTTGCGAATTCCCCGACGGAGCTCGCCACCAATTTGCAGCGGCGTAAATAGACGGCACGCGGAGCGCGAGCCTGCGGGCGCGAGCGGCGCTCGCTAACCGACCCGTGACCATCCGGAGGATACACGGATGTCACGTCAAATTTGGTCAGGATTCGCTCAAAACTGTGGCCTTGTATAAGGAACAGAGAAACAGACAGACAGATTGAGTTTTATGTGATTTTCGACTCGGCGTAGTCAACCGAGTTCTGGAGTGAGCATACAACAACTACTAAGTCTACTGCTAGAACTAATATCGTAATATGTTGTTGGCTGCAACCTTTCTGTCTATCCAACCAGTTTGCAGCCAAGAACATATTTTTCGTCACTAATAGTTCTTAATGATTTTGCATTCATCGTCCAGTTCATACATAAACCGTGTACATAGGTCCTTGGCTCTTTTGAGACAACACCAGATTGAGACAATGTTCGAGACTGCGACGGTGCCAAGACATCGGCCACAGGACACATACAGTCATAGTGTCACGTAACTCGCGTTAGATGTCTATTACACTTGGCCAGCATCAAGTGACTCGGAATATTGTCACTAATTAGTTCGCGATGCGGGCGATCAAACATTTCAATCTGACAATAAGTAGGTAAATAGTAAGTAAATGGACCAGCTGTCAGCAACAAATGCCAATGTGTTTCAAAACTTTATTAATTACTTCACTCGTCGAGTTATACAAATAATAAACAATCAGATACGACTGAACCGAGACATGAAACACCATGTCCCGAGGCGATCCGATCATCCGAGACGCGTCTCGAAACTGTCACTGATAATCACAGCTTACTGAAGAAGCTGTTCTTCCGAGTGTACGCTTTTGCCGTACCGGATTTCCTCTTGGTGTGCAAAGTGTCGCCACGTCTGAGGGGAAGTCGTATACGGACCTCACTTTTCTCTCGAATATCTAGTCTCTCCACTGAGAGAAACTAGTCTGGACTGCAACCAGCAAATCAGTTAACCGAAACTGCAGATCGACGAATCATGGTTATCTTCTGGAAGCCGTGGAGTTGGACAGTAGTGGTCTGGCGTCTTTGAGGTTGCTCGACCTGTCGGCAGCATTTAGCCGATCACTTGTCGTCAACGTACATAGCGACAGCAGCTATCTTGCGCCCACAAATCAAGCATAGGCGTATTTTCGATACTGTTTTACACCGTTACACCTATTGCATCCTTTATGTCGCGAGACTTGCGTCGTGTCGTGGCAGTTCTTCAGCGAAAATAAAAGCCTGCACCTACCGCAGCCGGTTTCTTGACTGCAATCTATTTAATATATATAACTTTATTTCACCGTCAAAAAACGGTAGCAAGAAAAGAAACAAAAAAGAAAAGGAAAAATATATACAATACAGTCAGAG